>OBLI01000621.1_pt1 | contig 37238 bp, 24 predicted proteins | sample 1519701 | NCBI WGS metagenome assembly OBLI01 (sample SAMEA3663005, study PRJEB22513) | pig gut metagenome | biome: pig gut; feature: pig-associated habitat; material: faeces | place: France | collected 2012
CCGCCTTCTTTTAGAAGAGAGTTCTGAGACGAAAGTCTTGGGACTCTTTTTTTATGCCTTTTTTTTAAGGAAGACAATCCTCTTTTTTTTATTGTAGAACATTACGCCCTTTTGCTTGCGTCTTTGTTGATTGCTTGTTTTCAATTGTCGTTAAATCTTTTTATGAAGCTTTGCCTTCAATTCTCTTCATGTTATAATATTTTTTTCTTTTTTCCGTTATCTAATAGTTATGCAATGGACAGACCGTATTCGTCAGGTAAAGATTTTGCTGTTTGTGGCAGCCATCGTGCTGGCTGTGCTCTCGCTTGTTGTCTCCCACTTTCTTGTACGGGACCTCTATGCTGAAGAGCGCAGCAAGATGGAGATATGGAGTGAGGCCATGCGCACGCTCAACAATGCCGACGAGAACACCGACCTTAACCTCGTGCTGAAGGTCATTAACGACAACAACACCATCCCCGTGATCGTTGTCGACATGATGGGCAACGTTCAGACGTTCCGTAACCTTAAGATCAAGGGTTGTAACGATTATGCCGATTCGCTGAGTTACGCCTCGCAGGTGGCACGACGTCTGTATGCTTCCGACAAGTTTATAAGCATAGCGCTCGGAGACAGTGTGAGCCACGACAACATTTTTGTGTGCTATGACGACTCGGTCATGCTCAAACGTCTCACCTCTTATCCTTATGTGCAGCTCTGCGTGGTCTTCGTTTTTGTGGTGGTTGCTATCTTTGCGCTTCTCACCTCCAAGCGTGCGGAGCAGAACAAGGTGTGGGTGGGCTTGTCTAAGGAGACGGCACATCAGCTCGGAACACCGATATCGAGCCTCATGGCTTGGACGGAGATTTTGAAAGAGACTTATCCTGACGATGAACTCATTCCGGAGATGGACAAGGACGTGAAGCGTCTGCAACTCATTGCCGACCGCTTCTCGAAGATTGGATCGCTGCCTGAGCCTGTGCCGTCAAGCCTTAACGAGGTCATGGAGCATGTTATCGACTACATGGACCGCCGCACCTCGAAGAAGGTGCAGATGATACGCTCTTTCCCTGACCACGACGTGAAGGTGAGGCTCAATGCCTCTCTCTTCGAGTGGGTGATAGAAAACCTATGCAAGAACGCTGTCGATGCCATGGAGGGCGCTGGCACCATAACGTTGTCGATTAACGACAGCAGCGACAAAGAGGTCGTGGTGGAGGTCACTGACACGGGCAAGGGCATCAAGAAGAAGGATATGCGCAACGTGTTCCGACCGGGCTTTACCACAAAGAAGCGCGGATGGGGCCTCGGCCTCTCGCTTGCAAAGCGCATAGTGGAGGAGTATCACCACGGCCGCATCTACGTCAAATGTTCTGAATTGGGCAAAGGCACAACCTTCCGCATTGAGCTAAAGAGGTAAATTTGATGCGTTTTAATTGTTCAAATGTCAATATTTCCTTAAATAATGGATATTTTCATGTTTTTCTGTCACGATATGAAAAAGATTTTGTAACTTTGCAGCTCAAAAGGCTGTATGTCTATTGACAATCACTGAATTGCGGTTGGAAAAAGGCATGCGGCATAATGTTTTTTACAGCCAAATGTGCAGTTTAGAGTCATTGAAAATAGACTTGAAAGGGTTGAAGGAAGGCGATAACGCCATGACGTTCAATCTTCGCGATGCTTACTTTGAGGCCATAGAGGCACCCGAAGTTAGGCGTGGCAACGTGTGCGTTGAGCTCAACGCTCACCGTACGGAGAATTTTTTCGATCTCTACTTCCATGTGTGCGGTACCGTCACCGTGCCTTGCGACCTCTGTCTCGACGACATGGAGCAGGAGGTGGAGAGCGATAACCACTTGGTTGTGAAATTTGGAGATGAATACTCGGAAGATGATGACCTCATAACAGTAGAGGAAGCCGATGGCACAATCGATCTGGCGTGGCTCATCTATGAATTCATAGCACTCGATATCCCCATTAAGCACGTTCATGCACCTGGAAAATGCAACGCGGCGATGATCAAGGCTCTTGAAGAGCACTCAGCTACCCGAAGTAGTGATGAGGATGATGCGGAGAATATGGATCCCCGATGGAGTGAACTGAAAAAATTAAAAACAATAATTAAAGATTAAAAGAAAATGGCACATCCTAAAAGAAGACAGTCAAAGACTCGTACACTCAAAAGAAGAACTCATGATAAGGCAGTAGCTCCTACACTGGCAGTTTGCCCCAACTGCGGCGCTTACTATGTGTACCACACCGTATGCCCCACTTGCGGCTACTATCGTGGAAAGGTTGCTGTTGTTAAGGAACTTGCTGACTAATAAAAGATAATGGGAAAGATCAATGCAGTAATCACTGGAATTGGTGGATATGTGCCCGACTATGTCCTCAACAACGAGGAGCTGTCGCGCATGGTAGACACCAGTGACGAGTGGATTATGACTCGTGTGGGCATCAAGGAACGCCACATCCTCACGGAGGAAGGTCTCGGAACAAGCTACATGGCGCGTAAGGCTGCCAAGCAGCTCATCAAAAAGACCGGCGTGGACCCTGATACCATCGATGCGCTGATCGTAACCACCACCACTCCCGACTATAAATTCCCTTCTACGGCATCTATCGTGCTGGGTAAGCTCGGACTGAAGAACGCTTTCGCGTTTGACCTTGAGGCTGCCTGCTGCGGATTCCTCTACACTCTTGACATGGCTGCATCTATGATTCAGAGCGGCCGTTACAAGAAGATCATCGTTATCGGCGCCGACAAGATGTCGTCGCTGGTCGACTATCAGGACCGCGCCACATGTGTGCTCTTCGGCGATGGTGCCGGTGCAGTGCTCGTGGAAGCAACAGAAGAAGAGGGCGTGGGCGTGCAGAACTCTTATCTGCGCACCGACGGCAAGGGTCTGCCCTTCCTCCACATGAAGGCGGGCGGATCAGTGTGTCCCGCTTCTCATTTCACCGTAGATCACCGTCTGCACTACCTCTACCAGGAGGGACGCACCGTGTTCCGCTATGCCGTGACCGACATGAGCGACGACGTGGCTACAATCATGGAGCGCAACGGCCTCTCTGCCGATGATGTGAAATGGGTGGTGCCTCACGAGGCAAACCTCCGCATCATTGAGGCGGTGACCAAGCGTGTGGGCATTCCTATGGAGAAGGTGATGGTTAACATACAACGCTACGGCAACACAAGTGCCGCCACAATTCCTCTCGCCCTCTGGGACTATGAGAAGGAGCTGAAGAAGGGCGACAACATCGTGTTCACCGCTTTCGGAGCGGGCTTCGTGCACGGTGCCTCTTTCTACAAGTGGGCATACGACGGTGCAGAGGCTGCCGCCAAGGAGGTGAAATAAGGCGCAAGCGCATAATTAGCATTTTATATCTTCTTAAATATCAAGCGCGTTCTTCTCGTCGGAAAGACGGGAGAACGCGCTTCTTCTATTTCTGGCGAACCTATTGAGAGATTATTTTCCAAATTATTGCTTGATTATTGCAATAAATCATTATATTTGCAGAAACCTTATGAGGCTTTACCTTTCTGTAGCTGATGCCTCATGCTCGTGAGATTACATGCTTGTGAGATTACATGCTTGTGAGATTAAATGCTTGTGAGTTTACATGCTTGTGAGAGTTTCATAACCCTATCTGTTCAACTGATAACGAATAAAAAACATGGATAATCGATTTGTTTCTATTTTTCTTCCTGCTCTGGTCATGACGAGAGAGGCAACAACGCTTGACTATCTTACGGTTGACAGCTTGTACTATTCTTATAATGTGTATAACGATTACGATGCTGACATAGATGACGTGAACTGGAAACGTATGCGCTTTTATCACACCAGAGTGGGTAACAGAAAGGCGTTGGTCATAGACTATCGTGATAGGGAGGACATCTTCAGCGTCTATTCTCTCATCACCTACAGCGCCGACCACTCGTTGCCCGTGCGCTACTATACCTTCTTTGCCGACTTCTACGATTTTGAGCATCCGCACACTGCATTGCTGCGCGAGAACAACGGCGATATGACAAGCACCCGTCTGCAACGTTACAGTTTCGACATTTCGTGGCACACCATGTTAGAGGCGGTGAGGATTCATGAAAAGAAAAACCCGCTCTTGGAAAGAGACCCAGACGAGGTGTTCCCTGACTTGTAGCGGTGTTCTTTTATGTGCAGTATTTTCAGTAACTTTTAATAAGTTACGATGCATCATGACAAAAAAACAAAGCAAGCTTTTCTTTTATGTGCAAGATTTTCAGTAACTTTGCATTTGAAATAAATACAATCAAATACAAAATAATATGAAATCATCAACTTTACGAGTTCCGGCATCCTTCCGATTCCAGGCTTCTTTGCTTGATGAGTTGAAGGCAAAGGCAAAGGCCAGCAACCGAAGCCTTAACAATTATGTAGAATGCCTGCTTATGGATATATTGGGCGTTTCAGACAAGGAAAATGAACTGATTATTACGCCCGAATTGCATAAAAAAATTGAAAAGGCACGTCATGAACATCAGAATGGAGAAACCCAGATTTTTCAAAATGCTGATGACGCTATTAAGTGGATGGATTCCTTATGACATATTCAATAGAATTTTCTAAGAATGCTCAGAAAACCATAGGTAAATGGAAAAAATCTAATCCTATAGCGTTTAAGAAATTAAAGGAATTAATTCCGGAATTAGCTTCGAATCCAAGAACAGGTAAAGGTCATCCTGAACCTATGAAAGGAGGAGAAAACATTACTTATTCGCGACATATTACAGCTCATGACAGAATAATATATGACATTTTTGATGATGAAATATTGGTTTCTGTTGTTGAGGTGGAAGGACATTATAACGATAAATAAAAGACAAATTCTTTAAATGCATAAGGCAGGATTTGTAAACATTGTGGGCAACCCCAACGTGGGAAAGTCTACGCTGATGAACCAGCTCATAGGCGAGCGCATAAGCATCGCCACATTCAAGGCGCAGACCACGCGCCACCGCATCATGGGCATCGTCAACACCGACGATGCGCAGATTGTTTTTTCTGACACCCCGGGCGTGCTTAAGCCCAACTATAAGCTTCAGGAGTCGATGCTCGCCTTCTCTGAGTCGGCTCTGCAAGATGCCGACGTGCTGCTCTACGTCACCGACGTGGTGGAGAACCCCGAGAAGAACATGGACTTCCTCGACAAGGTGAAGAAGATGACCATCCCCGTGCTGCTGCTCATCAACAAGATTGACATGAGCGAGCAGAAACAGCTCGGCGACATCGTGGAGAAATGGCACGCGCTGCTTCCCAACGCCGAGATTCTGCCCATATCGGCACAGAACAAGTTTGGCACCGACATCCTGATGAAGCGCATTCAGGAGCTGCTGCCACCGTCGCCCCCTTACTTTGACAAGGATCAGCTCACTGACAAGCCCGCACGCTTCTTCGTGTCGGAGATCATCCGCGAGAAGATTCTGCTCTACTATGACAAGGAGATTCCTTACTCGGTGGAGGTGCGCGTTGACATGTTCAAGGAGGAGAAGGACAAAATCAACATTCACGCCGTGATTTATGTGGAGCGCGACTCGCAGAAGGGCATCATCATCGGCCACCGTGGCGTGGCGCTGAAGAAGATGTCGACAGAGGCACGCAAGACGCTGGAGAAATTCTTCGGCAAGCATATCTACCTCGAGACGTATGTTAAGGTGGATAAGGACTGGCGTAGCTCGAAACGAGAACTCGACAACTTTGGGTATAACCCGGAATAGGAATGTTGAATGTTGAGTGTTGAATGTTGAATGGTCGGCTTCACCGATGTTGAATTATTCAATGTTGAATGGTTCAATTTTTGGGGCTTGTTCAATTTTTTTGAATGGTTCAATTTTTGGGGCTTGTTCAATTTTTTTGAATGGTTCAATTTTTGGGGCTTGTTCAATTTTTTTGAATGGTTCAATTTTTGGGGCTTGTTCAATTTTTTTGAATGGTTCAGTTTTTTGGGGCTTGTTCAATTTTTTTGAATGGTTCATTTTTTGGGCTTGCTCAATTTTTTTTGAATGGTTCAATTTTTTGGGGCTTGTTCAATTTTTTTGAATGGTTCAGTTTTTGGGCTTGCTCAATTTTTTTGAATGGTTCAATTTTTTGGGGCTTGTTCAATTTTTTTGAATGGTTCAGTTTTTGGGGCTTGCTCAATTTTTTGAATGGTTCAATTTTTGGGGCTTGCTCAATTTTTTTGAATGGTTCAATTTTTGGGGCTTGCTCAATTTTTTTGAATGGTTCAGTTTTTGGGGCTTGCTCAATTTTTTTGAATGGTTCAATTTTTTTGGCTTGCTCAACTTTTGATATCTTGATTTAAAACTTACGAGTTAATCAATTCAAAAATCATTAATTCAACATCGGCGAAGCCGACCATTCAACACTCAACACTCAACATTCAACATTCAAAAAAAATTGCCCTGAATGGAAAAGAGGGCACACTCTCGTCGGATGACGAGGGCCAGAGCATGGTCGGCTCCGGCAAATTATTAACTTGGATGCAGAGACCACATCCGGCCCTCTCCTTTATTATAATGTAAGGTGTGAGGGAAAACAACAGACTGAAAAAACAGAAATGGCAAATTTAGTAGCTATTGTTGGCCGTCCGAACGTGGGCAAGTCAACACTCTTCAACCGATTGACAAAATCGCGCCGCGCGATCGTTAGCGACACCGCAGGCACCACACGCGACAGACAGTATGGCAAGTGTGAGTGGAACGGACGAGAGTTTTCTGTCGTTGACACCGGTGGATGGGTTGTCAACTCAGACGACATCTTTGAGGATGCTATCCGTCGACAGGTGCTCGTTGCCACAGAGGAGGCTGACCTTGTGCTCTTCCTTGTGGATGTGCAGACAGGCCTGACCGACTGGGATCAGGACGTGGCAACCATTCTTCGCCGCTCAAAGCTCCCCGTTATCCTGGTGGCCAACAAGACCGACAACAACGACCAGATCTACGATGCCGCCGAGTTTTATGCCCTCGGACTGGGTGACCCTCAGTGCATCAGTTCGGCTACAGGCAGCGGCACAGGCGACCTGCTCGACCTCGTGCTTGAGAAGCTCCCCGTGACCACCGCCGACGAGACAGAAGACGGCATCCCCCGTTTTGCCGTGGTGGGACGTCCGAACGCAGGCAAGAGCAGCATCATCAACGCCTTCATTGGCGAGGACCGCAACATCGTGACCGAGATTGCGGGCACCACACGCGACAGCATCTACACACGCTTCGACAAGTTTGGTTTCGACTTCTACCTCGTCGACACCGCCGGCATACGTCGTAAGAACAAGGTGTCGGAAGACCTCGAGTTCTACTCGGTGATGCGTTCCATCCGTGCCATCGAAAACTCAGACGTGTGCATACTGATGATCGATGCCACACGAGGCATCGAGGCACAGGACATGAACATCTTCCAGCTCATACAGCGCAACAACAAGTCGCTGGTGGTGGTTGTCAACAAGTGGGACCTTGTAGAGAACAAGGACCAGGCGGTCATCAAGACCTTCGAGAACGCCATACGTCAGCGCATGGCACCGTTCGTCGATTTCCCCATAGTCTTTGCCTCTGCCCTCACCAAGCAGCGCATCTTCAAGGTGCTGGAGCTCGCAAAGCAGGTTTATCAGAACCGCACATCGAAGGTGGGCACAGCCAAGCTCAACGAGGTGATGCTGCCTCTCATCGAGGCTTATCCGCCACCATCGACCAAGGGCAAGTATATCAAGATCAAGTATTGCACGCAGATCCCGAACACACAGATCCCCTCGTTCGTGTTCTATGCCAATCTGCCGCAGTATATCAAGGAGCCGTATCGCCGTTTCCTTGAGAACAAAATCCGCGACAACTGGCCTATGCACGGCTGCCCGATAAACGTGTTTATAAGGCAGAAGTAGCCCCTTCAGCTCCCCTGTCCCCTCTCGCTCCACCGCCGGGGGAGAGGTTGCGGCATGAGGCTTCCGCTGCTCCTTCATTGGTAGAGAGAGGTTGATTGAAGCCCTCCCGCCCCCTCCAGCTCCACCGCTGGGGATAGGTGTGCGGCACGGGACATTTTTGACAAAAGATTTTTCTGAATTATGAAACACAGACATTCTGTATTGTTGCTTGTCGTTGCTGCCCTGTTGCTCTTCGCCTGTGGCGGCAAGACCGACAAGGACCCCTCGGAGATGGTGGGCCGCACGGCAAAGCTCTACTATGACAACCTGCTTCACGGCCACTACGAAGAGTTTGTGGATGGACATTTCCGTCCCGACTCCATTCCCGCCAGCTACCGTAGCCAGCTCATCGACAACATGCGCATGTATGTCGGTCAGCAGAACGATGAGCATCATGGCATACAGGAGGTGCGCATTGTGCGTGCCACCGCCGACACCGCCCGTCATGAAGGCAACGCCTTCCTCCTGTTGTGCTTCAAGGACAGCACCAAGGAAGAGATTGTCGTGCCGATGGTGCATGTGGGTGGATTGTGGATGATGAAATGATGTTTAACCCAAATCGGTCGTTAGGGCTTGCTTGGATTTTGGATTTTTAGAAGAATGGATTTTGTTTGGCTTTTAATGAGTAATAGCGAGCTATTGCGAATTAAAAACAAGCAAAAGACAACTTATAAAAACCAAAAGACTGCAAGCAGTTTTAAAATAATACATAAAACGGCCTAATGACCGATTTGGGTTTAAGATAAAAGGCTTGCACCGTTGCGTTTAAAACGCGAGGTGCAAGCCTTCTTCTTTTATTGCTCTTTTAGTTATGCCGACATAACGGTGTCAGCCTTTTTACATCTTTACAATTCTTCCTTTTCAATCTTTCTTGTCTTTCTTTTCTTTTTGCTGTTTCTCTTTTTGCGTTTTTCTTTTTTCAATCTTCTCAACAGTTTTATTTATAACATGTAATGACCGCACTGACGGTTGTTCCTTCGGGGCTGAGCGCAGAGGGCTTATTGGCATCGGCAGGCTTACCTGTTATTCCGATGATCAGACTTGTTGATGTGGCGGAAGGTTCGCTAAACAGTCCCTGGGCCTCTATGTAACCACTGAGTGTGGCGTATGGCAGAGCCATACACATGGTGCTCAGCTCGGCTTTTTCTGCTGTAGAGGCATCGATGAACGTGGTGTCGTTGGTGTAGCTGTTTGTGATGAACATTTCATACTTGGCGTTTCCCACGTCGATCCAACGCAGGTTGAGCACATCTACAGAGTCGGTTGAAAAATTGACCTCATATTCTGAACTCTCTAACATCATTTGCTTGGGCGATGGCGTTCCAGCTCCCGTCTCATCGACACATGACATGATGGCGATGGCGCAAATGACGCCGATGATGGCAATAATTGTTTTTCTCATATTTGTTGCAGGATATAAAAAATGTATGTTTTTTGAGGCGGGTTCTGAAATATAGCTTTATTCCAGTCCCCGCCTTTTGTTGTTACTGTTGGGCTCTTTCGTTCCTTTAGCCCCGTTATTTTACGGCCTCGAATGAGGTCCACATGTCATCGGAAAGCAGGCAGAGAGTGAACTTGTACTTGCCTGACACCGAGGGCACCCACTTCACATCGCCGCCGTTGTTTTGATAACGGTATGGCAGAAGCTCATGGTTGGTCATCGGGTCGGCGTTGTTCTTGGGAGCGAAGAAGAACTGGTCGCCCCATCCGTTGCCTAACGCGATTTTTATTTCGCCACCAGCGTTGAACTGGCCTGTCCATGACCACAGGTATGGATGACGCGCATCAGTCTGCACGAAGTCGGCCTCGCTGCTACTGAGGTCCCATCCCACAGAACAACCGTTTCCAACGATGTGGAGGAAACCGTTTGGTGGAACGATGACATTGTAGACATTGCAGTCGAAGTAGTCGCTGTTGGTGTCGACAACGATGGTGCGCTTACCGCTTGCTGTGTTGTCGAACTTGCTAATCTCGCCCTCCGACACATATGACAGCGTGTTGTCTTGTGCCTTGCCGTATGCTGGATAGTCGGCACCAGCGGTGGTGGTGAAGAAGAACGCGCCTGGTTTCATATCGATGGTGCCCTCGTAGATGCCTGTTCCCATAGTGCGCTGTGACAGACGTGCCGTAATGATAGATCCGTCGTCGGCGTCGAGATGGAGGTAAAGGTTGGTTGGATATTTCTCATACCCCGTCACGTCGAACGTAATGGTCGACATCTCTGGTTTGATGTATGTCTTTTCGTTGTTTACCGTTCCCACCACCTCAGCCGTGATGTTTATCTTCTCGCCAGGGGCTATCCACTTGCCGATAATGGAGTTAAGCTCGTCTGTGGTGAACGATTTCGTTGTCTCTCGTCCTATCTTCATAAACTCGGTTGAGCTACCATTTTTATCCTCTGTGTTGTACAGGCGGAAGGCGTAGGTTATAGAGTCGTAATTGGCGATGGGCGACTGTGCTGCCTCCCATGTGAAGGTCACGGCAACGTCATTCTCAAGAGCCTTGCTTAATGTGATGTCTGCTTCCGACACCTTCAAGTGCATGTGGTCGGGCTGGTCATCAAGCTTATAATAGGTGGGGTCTTCATTGCACCCCGTCAAGGCCACAATCAGTGCGATGAGCACTGCGGATAATGTCTTATATTTCATTGCTTTGTGTCTTTTTTTATTTTAAGAAAAGATGCTTTAACACATTCTCATTAGTTTGTCCAGAACGGCGGCTGCACGAGGTTCGGGTTCTTGTCATACTCGTCGATGTAAACAGGCATCCAATAGAACTTACGGTTCCACACGCGAGTTTGGTAGACGGTGCGCTTATAGAACGTCTCGGCGTTGGTGCCGCTTGCAGCATTCATGCCGTAGTCGTCGCCCGTCATTTCGGGCAGGTTCTCTGCTTCCTTCCAACGGCGTATGTCGTACCAACGGTTGTTCTCGCAGCACAGTTCTACGCGGCGCTCCATGTGCACAGCCTTGCGCACGGCCTCTTGTGTGTTGTCAAGGTGAATGTAGTCTTCGTCAAATTTATCTACATCGTCGAAGGTGTATTGGCGTATGCCTGCACGTTCACGAATCATGTTGACATACTTGATGGCTTGTAAGCGTGCCTCTTTGGTGTCGTGGGCTTCGTTTTCTGCCTCAGCATAGTCGAGGTAGGTGAAGGCCAGACGATATATGAACGCCTGACGGCCGGTCCACTGCACCTTGTAGTTGTCGGTCATGCGCAGACCCTTGCGTGCGAGGTATCCGTTCTGTGGCGCATCGTGCGGTGAGCTTGAGCGTATGTTGTCTGAGTGGTTGTAGAAGAAATCGGCCTTGCGGTTGAGGTAGGTGAGCCAAGCGCCGTTGAAGGTCACGGCGTTGTAGAAACGCGGCTCTCGGTTGCAGTACATGTTGTATGTGCCCTTGTCTGTAACCTCTCCTGCTACGCCTGTGCCATGTTCCCAGTTGGTGTTGCGCTTGTCTATGCCTGTAGAGAATCCCTCTTCATGGTAGTTAGACTCGGGGTCGGTGATGGGCAGTCCGTTCTTGGTGAAGAACGCGTCAACTAAACCTTGGTACACACCTAAGCCGTTGCCTCCACCCACTTCGCGCACCGATGTTACGCGGAGGAAGCTCTCATAGCTGCAGTCTTTTGTGTATGGGAAGGTAATCTCTTTATTGCCTTCCTCCCAGCTCAGGATGTGTACGTTGTAGGTCGACATAAACGGGTCTATGGTGCCGTCGTCGTTAAGCTCCTTGTATAGCTTGTAACCAGCCTTTTCGGCTTCGTCAATGCATAGCTTGCAGGCCTCGGCAGCCTTTGCCCACTTGTTGGGGTCATAGGTGGAACTGAACACCAGTTCACCGTCGTGGTTGCGATAGTTGGCATACCACGGGTTACCGTTGACCAGAGGACTTGCTGCGAAGAGCAACATTCGTGCGCGCACCGTCAGTGCCATGACCTTCGTTATTCGTCCATATTTCGATGGATCTGTGTAAACAGAAGGCAAGGCATCGGCAGCCTCCAGCATCTGCTTGTCGCAGTAGTCGACCACATCGTCAAATTTCGACTGTCCAATCATCAGGTCGTTGACATCAAAATCGGTGGGCGCGATATAGTCGGGACGGAACGGTATGGCACCGTAGTTCTCGGCCATGAGCCACCATGCGTAAGCGGTTAGAAACTTGATCTCGCTCTTAATGTTTGCCACCTCCGATGCTGGCAGATTTTGTTCTGGCAGAGCCTTGATGTTCTCAGCGAGTATGTATCCCTGACGGATGTACTTTGGCATGCCTGCCCAGAGGTCACCGTTCCAGCTAGAGTTGATGGTCCACTCTCCGAAAATTTTGGGTATCACTGTGTTCCAGTCCCACTGTCGCCAACGCTCCGAGGGGGTGATGTCATCGGCAAATACCTCGTAACCGTCGCTTGTAAGCGCATATTTGTCAGGATTGTGAATAACGTTATAGACGTAAGCCAGCATGGAGTACACCTTGTCGCGGTTGGTGAACACCATCGACAAGTCAAGCTCTGTGTCGGGCTCCTTGTCAAGGTAGTCGGAACATGCCGTGGTGCCAGTGAGCGTCAGCATGGCGGCTGCAATATATGATGCTATCTTAAATTTTTTCATTTGTTTTCGCTTTTCTTGTTATGCGTTAATCAAAAATTTTTTTGTCAGACCAAGGCTTAGAAAGTCAGATCAAGACCAAATTGCACCGATTTGTTCATCGGATATTTCAAACCGTCGCTTGTGCCAAGCTCTGGGTCCCACAGCTTGAATGGCGAGAAGCAGAACAGGTTGTTGCCGCTGACGTATATTCGCAGCGACTTGGCTCTGATTGCGTGTAGCCACTCTTTCTTGAAGGTGTAGCCCACCTCTATTGTCTTGCAGCGCAGGAAGCTCATGTCCTTCTTCCACCATGTAGATGAACGGTAGTTGTTCTGGTAGGGACTGTAGCGAAGGCGTGGCCAGAACGCATATGGGTCCTGATTTTGCTCTGTCCATCGGTCGGACAGGTTTTGCGAGTAGGCGTTGCCTTGCACGGTGGTGCCGCTGCCCGGTATAAAATAGGACGAGCCGCCAATGATGCGGTAGGTGTCGGCAGTGCCCTGGAAGAAAAAGTTGACGTCAAAGCCTTTGTAGGCTACCTGTCCTCCGAATCCGTAAACGATACGCGGGTCATTGGTTCCGCCAATGTAGCCTTCATCTTCCTCGCTTATTACGCCGTCGCCGTTCATGTCGACATATTTGATGTCGCCGGGCTTGAGTTTTACGCCACCGATGCTCTCTTGCGAAGGGATGCCGAATTTGAGCGAGCCGTCCTCGTTGAAATCCTCTGGCATGAACAGTCGCTCTGCTGTCAGGCCCCACAGCTCGTTGAGTGACCGGCCTGTCTGTGCACGGTATGTTCCTTTGCGCTTCTCGGCTTCGTCATACTCGTCCACACGGTTCTTGGCGTAGGTAAAGTTGGAGTAGAACGAGGTGTAGAGGTCTTTTGTCCACTGTTTATTGAAGTTGAGGCTCATGTCGACACCGCCGTTAGACACCTTGCCGAAGTTGGCCCATGGCGAGTTTTGAAATCCTGTCTGTGTGGGCACCAGTCGGCGTTGCATGAAGATATTCTTGCGCTTCTCGCGGAAGATGTCGAAGTTGAAGCTGAGCATATTGAACAGTCCCAACTCAATGCCGAGGTTATATTTCGTTACCGTTTCCCATGTGAGGTTGCTCACACCGATCTGTCCCTCAGTGATGCCGCCGTAGTTTTTCTGTCCCTTTGTTCCCCACTTGAAACCGTTGGCACCCGTGTTGAGCGTAGTGAGGTAAGCAAAGCGGCGTCCCGGCAGGTTGTCATCGCCTGCTTGTCCGATGCTGGCACGGAACTTGATGTTGTTAAACACCTTTCGCATGTTCTCCATCCATGGCTCCTCGCTCATGATCCATCCTATGGCGGCAGAAGGGAAGAAGCCGAAGCGTTGACCCTTGGCAAAGTTCTCAGAGCCGTTGTAGCCGAAGTTGAACTCGCCCACATAACGATTGTCGAAGGTGTAGGACAGGCGTCCGGCAATGCCTTGCTTGCGGTAGTCTTGAATGTCGCCATTGTCAAACGACTGTTGGTTGTATAAAAACAGGGCACTCACATCATGCTTTCCAAATGTGCGGTTGTACATAAGGTCGGCTTCGATGTATATGCGGCTATTTCCATATTCGGTGTTCGTGAAGCTACCCATTGACTCGTCGCCGGTGGTGAGCACGTCATAAACGAGGTTACCCTCTTCATCGCGTCCTGTGGCGGGATAAACGCGTGCCGTATTGAGCGATCGTCCGCGTCCGCTCTTGTTCCAACGGTCGAAGCTGAACACACCCTTGGCTTTAAGGCCCTTTGTTATGAAGTCGAGTTTCTGCTCTACAGCAAATAGCGTCTCAATTTTTGATGCTGTGTTTAGCTCATATCCTCCCTGTGTCACCTCGGCCCATGGGTTGGAGCGGTTAGATATGACAGGTATGCTTCCATCGCTGTAGTGTGTGGGGTGGACAAACGGCAGGGTGGCGAAGGCGTTGCTGAAAGCGCCATCGGTGTTGCAACGCTGTTTGCGGAAGCGGTTAAGGTAGCCGCCGATGTTTACGCGCAACGTGGTGGTCTTCGTTACATCCATGTCGAGGTTCGAGTGGAGATAGAACTGCTGGTTGTTGGTAGAGTTGTCAACAGGCAGACTCTTGTCTTGCTCCAAGATTCCTGTCTCGCGGAAATAAGAGGCCACGATAGAATAGCGCAAGAAGTCGGAACCGCCGCTCACGTCGACGTTGGCGCGGGTGGTGTAAGCATAGTCTTTTGTTATCGCGTCTACCCAGTTTACGTCGGGGTAGAGGTCTGGGTCGTAGCCGCTGCGTGTGCGGTCTATCTGTGTCTGTGTGAAGGGTTCTACCTGGTTATCCTGTTGTGCCAGATTGTTGAGTAACGTCATGTAGTCGGGCGCGTTGAGAAACTCAGGAAGCTGTGTGGGCTGGTTTATGGAGTGCTCAACGTGGAACTTTATCTGTGGAGGTCCTATCTTGCCGTGCTTGGTGGTGATGACAATCACGCCGTTGGCACCTCTCACACCGTACATGGCCGATGCAGACGCATCTTTGAGCACAGAGAACGACTCTATCTGTGATGTGTCAAGGTTGTCGAGGTCGCGTTCCACGCCGTCGACGAGCACCAATGGTTTGTTGCTGCCCGAAAACGTGTTGATGCCTCGAATCCAGAAACTCGAGCTGTCATATCCTGGTTCTCCTGAGCGCTGTATGCCTATCACGCCCGACAGCTTGCCTGCCAGGTTGTTTGAAAGGTCGCGGCTTGTACCGTAGTGTAGCTCATCGGGCTTGATGTTTTCTATGGATCCAACGATAGATGCCTTCTTCTGTGTGGTGTAGCCTGTCACTATCACATCGGTCAGCTCGTTGGTGTTCTCGTCCATCTGCACATCCAGAATCTTCGATCCGTTTACGGCGATGGTTTGGTTCTTGTAGCCTATATATGTAAACTCGAGCTGTTGGCGACCCTCAGGCACCATGATGGTGAACATACCATCTATGTCGGTGATGGCGCGTATTGTGCCCTTTGAACCCACAACCGTGATGTTCACACCAATGAGAGGCTCGCGGTTACTGTCTGTAACGATGCCTGTGATTTTTGCTTTCTTCTGCTGCTCTACGGTTGTAGAGGCTACGCTGTTAGCTGCTACCGTCGGCAATGGGAATGCGGCTGTCAGTGCCATGGCACACAACAATGCGGCCCCATAGGTCTTTACTCTTTGCCTGTGGTAGATAGAGGTTTTTAATTTTCGCATATTTCTTGTAATTAGTGTTTCCAAAATGTTAATAAATTGAGCTTGGCTTATTGGGGCTGTTTACTTTAGCCATAGCTTTTTGCAAGTTTTTTAGATTGACGTTGCAAAGTTATAAAAAAAGCTAATTAAATCTTGCTTGTATCATCGCTTGTATGCTTTTTGATTTTATAAGATGTTGATTATTAAGGAAGTAATATTTTAATAATATAAATTTTGTATTAATGGTGTAAGGCTAAAACCGGATGTTGAGCATGTGTCGTTCTGCCAATATGTGGCTTTTTTGAGCCGTTTGCAGATAAAAAAAGGAAATGTGCGTTGCACCATCGTGTGTGCGTCGTCACATTTCCTTTTGTTTTAATGGCCTTATGAGTTTTTAAAACGACATTATGCGTGTTTCAAACTCGTCATTGCTCACGCATGAACGGTTCTTTGCTCGTGTCTTGTAGGTGTTGACGGTGTGAACAGAGTAGCCCAGATAGCGTGCTATGCGGTCGCTCTCCTTTATGCCCATTCGTATGAGGGCAAAAATGCGCATCTCGCTTGTCAGAGTGTTCTCTTCTGACGGGTACTTACGGTCATCTTCGTTAAAGAGGGTGTTGTATTGTTCTACAAAATTTGGAAAAAGAACAAGGAACGTCTTGTCAAAGTTGCGGAATATGGTCTTGCGCTCGTTGTTAAGATATTCTTGGCTTGTCACGTTCTCGATGTCGCTGTATCGTCGCGTCATAACCGACTTGTTCACTTTGTTGAATATGTGTTCCAGCGACTCTATATATTCGGATGCGTCATAGAGCGTGCGCCCTATATATTCGTTTTTCACCTTGTCGGCCTCCAAGAGTCGCTTGTTGATCTCCATGAGCTGCTTGTTGGTGGCGTTGAGGGCTTCAAGGTTCTGTCTGTTCTGCTGCTGTGCCAGCTTAAGTTTTCTATTGAGCCTACTATGGTAGACATAAGCTCCTGCGAGGACACAAACAACAACAATCACACAGAGAAACAACACGAAGAAGATATTTCGTTGCATCTTGACCATGTCGAGTTTTGCCTTCTCTACGGCTGGCATGATGTTGCTCAATGCGATGAGTCTTATTGGTGCGTTGTAAAAATTGATGAATTCAAGGGCCTTGCTTACATATTGGTTGGCCTTTGCATTGTCAAAATGCTGTATGGAGCTGCTCACGTGGTAGAGCGATGTTATCTCTCTTGTGGTCGACTCGTTGTCGCAGATGGCAGACTTTATGAAACTTATTATTGCCATCTCCTCGTTGCTCTTTCTGCGGTATGCCCAGGCCTCCTCAAGGTAGTAGGTCGCCATGCGGTGCTTGTCTTTCTCGCGCTTCACAGCCTCGTTTGCTAAGCAAATCACTCGGTCGTTGTCGTCTTGCGATGCAGCCTTGGCTATGCTGAACTGGTACCAGTCGCTCGACTGTGGCTTGGTGATGGCCAACAACGAATCGGTGCATTGGTTCGCATATGTGCTGTAGTCGTTTTGCTGTGCCTTGTTCGAAACGAAAAAGCCTTTTTGTTCTGCCCATAGCTTGTGCATGGTTTTGTAATATTCGATCTTCACCCATGCCGGCATTCCGCTGACATCGATAGATTTCATTATCTTGTAAGCCTGTATGTTGTCGCCTGAGGTTATGCATATATGGGCAATGTTGCACATGCCCACAATTTCATAGTCCTTGCGCCTCATCTGTTTTGCCACGGTCAAACTCTTGTAGGCGTAGACGATGGCTGAGTCGGCTTTGTATGACTGGTATGCAAGGTATATGCTGTGTAACGTCCCGAAGCGTTTGTTGAGGCTTTCGTGTCTTGTAAGAAGCTTTTTCATGGCGTTTATGTGCTGTTCGTGTTCCGCTTCATACATCGGAGCCTTCTCCAAACTTTCGTCGAGCTTGTTGAGCCATTGCTTTATGTTGTCGCTCACAGCGTCTGCCGGTTTGGCGATACAGAGCAATAAGAAAATCGAAAAAATGGTCTTTATATGGGTCATAATCGTTAGGCTTTAACTATAATAAATGCAAAGGTAAGAAAATTTCGTGTCTTTCGCCATGTTTTTATGTTGAAATAAATAAAAAAAATAGGCCAACCTAAGAAAGGCTGGCCTATTTTTTAGCTATCTTTATTCTCGATTCACAAATCTCAAATCTCTATTCTCTATTACAAACCTCTATTCTCGATTCACAAACCTCTATTCTTGATTCACGAATCTCGGTTCACATCCGCTTATCTCTACTCGCCGAGATATTCGGCCTTCACCGTTTCTTTCAGAATGTTCACGGTTATGCGGTAGCGTCCGTCGCGGCGTATGCGCCATTTTGTGTCCTTGCCGCCTGTGCGAAGGAGCGAGGTGTGCAAGATGTCAGCATTGGCACTGAAGGGATGCAGCTCTTTCTGTCCCCATTCCTCCACGCCTTCAAACTTAAAGGCATCAGGTTCCTCCACCTTGTCGTTGCGCTTCAGCTCGCCCTCCCATGTCCACACACAGGCATCGGCTTTGCTCTGTGTGAAGGGCTGCATCTTTAGCTTCTCCCATCCGTTCTTTGTGGCTCCACCACCCAAGAACAGCTCGTTCCACGGACGAAACAGTTCACCGCGCATGGTGCCCTCCATGGGGTTTACATACAGGCGGTAGTAGTTGGCGGCAAACGTGACCGCCAGTCCTTTCGCGTCTTTATCTGTGGTGGATAGATAACCCATGCCTTTGTTTACAAACTGTGCGTCCTCGTCATTGGGCTGTAGCCATAACGTGGCGGCCTGAGCGCTTTCTGTGCTTTGCACACGGGCCTGTCCTTCACCCAGCGGTCCGGCGTATCGGAACTGTCCGTCTGGTGTGCGCTCCATCTTCTGTGCGCCGCCAGGCACGGCAGTACCTGTTATCCACAATTCGTCAAAATCTTGTGCCGACATCGCTGTTGTTGAAAGTAGACAGATGGCACACAACACATATTTTATATAACTCTTAATTTCCATAAATTAAATTTCAAAAAATCAAAACTCTATCTTGTAAGTCTTGTTGAACGAAGCGTCAGCAATGAGCACAGTTATGTCACCCGTCTTGTCGTCCCATCTCCATGCGTTGCTGTCCATAGCCTTGCCGTTAAGCTTCACGGCATCAGGACGCTTTGTTGTCTTGAACACCACCTCATAGCTACGCTTTGTAGGCATGTTCTTGTAGCTACCCTTGCGTGGGTGGATGGTCAGAGAAGATCCTTTGACGGTGTTCTTGTGGGCAATGAGCGTTGTGGCATACTCGTTGCGCTGATAGCCGTTGTCGTCGCCGTTGTCTTCGTAATAGTTTATTGAGCCGTTACCACCGGGATACACCTCCAGAATGAGCTTCTCCGGGCACGACTTGAGGTTGGTGATGTGGGGATAGCAGGGTATGACGGATCCTGCTTTCACGAAACGTGGTGTGTCGTCAAGGGTGTAGGTCTGGGTTATGGTGGTGTTTCCTTCCACCATGCGGTTCTTGCATACGTCAAACCACAGACCCTCGGGCAGCCACACGCTGCTCTCCACCAACTTGTCCTTGCCCGACCGTTTGGTAACGGGAGCCACCAACATGTTGCTGCCAAACATATATTCGCCCTCGTTGTCGTAGGCTTCGTTGCGCTCTGGCCAGTAATAGTAGAGTGGGCGGCAGATAGCTATGCCTGTGTCGTAGGCCTCGCGTGCCGCATTATAGATGTATGGCATCAGACGGTAGCGTAGGTTCACGGCGTCGCGCAGTTGTGTGAAGTTGCTGTATTTCCATATCCTGCGCTCGATGTCTGGCGAACTTGTGGCGTGGGTGCGGAAGAGCGGTGAGAACACGCCATACTGAATCCAGCGTAGATACAGCTCCGGGTCGTTGCCGAGAAACTGCTGATGGCCGCCGAGGTCATGACCCCAATATCCGAAACACACGTTTGAGGCTGTGGCTGTGAAGCAGGGTTGGAAGGCCAGCGTTCCGAATGTTGTGAACGAGTCGCCTGAGAAGCCTAACGGGTAACGGTGGCTGCCCAGTCCGCCCCAGCGGTGGAATATTACGGGTCGGCGGTCAGGACGGTTTACACGCATGTCGTTGTAGAACACATGGTTGTGCCAGAACGTCTCACCCAGTCCTTTCACGTTCTTGCTCAGCAGATGTTGCTGCCAGTCGAGCCACCAGAAGTCTACACCCTGTGCCTCTCGCTTGCGCAGTATGTCCTTGAACATCACCTTGTAGAAGGTGCTGTCCTCAAGATTCCACGGTATGTTCTTCGTTGAGGCAGGCAGGCCGAGGTCGCGTGTCATGTCTGAGAAAAACTCCTCGTCGTTGTCCACACCGTCGGCAGGGTGTAGGTTGAGAGCCACGCGCAGCTTGTTGTCATGCATAAACTTGATGAGCTTCTCTGGCTCAGGAATTACCGTTTTGTCCCATGTCCATCCTGTCCAGTCGCGGTCGTGCCAGTCCATGTCGAAAATCATTACGTCGAGCGGAATGTCATGACTTTTTATCTCGTTCACAATGTCCATAAACTCCTGCTGTGTGTATTTCTGATATTTGCTGTACCAGTAGCCCAGCGTGTAGAGCGGTGGCATGTTCATGTGCCCGCCAATCTTGGCATAGTCGCTCACGGCCTTGCGATACTCATGTCCGTAACCCATGAAATACCAGTCGACGGCCTCTTTGTCCACAGGCTCTGCCCACCAGTCTATGCCTCCTGCTTTCTTGTCGAACGCGAAGGAGGTGCTGCCGTCGCCGCGCTTGGTTAACGGACTCTCGTCTATCACGGCCCATCCAGCCCTTGACACCACTCCGTCTTCCAGCTCCTTACGTTTGTTGTCACCCATCTGTCCGTCGAGCGTGCGTGTTGTGCCTTTGAGGTTCAGGGCGTTGTCTTTGCCAGGATACCAAAGCACCTGCTTGCCGTTCATGGTGAGCGTTATGTTGAGGCTCTTTGAGTTGCGCTGTGCAGCGTCTATCTCATCGCCCACCTTGTATCTTAGCGTCAGGGCCGATGTCTTGATCTCCAGCCATCCGTTCTCCTCTGTTGTCTTGAACTTGGGTACTGGCAGGTTGCGGTTCACCACGCCAAAGGTTGCGCGATCCTCAAACAAGGCTTTCTTGCTGTATTGAATGCGTATCATCTCTGGCGTAAGCACGGTGAACCGCGCATTGCCTCTTGTCACAACGGCCTTAGGGTTGGCCTTTGGATTGTCCACCTCCAATGCCTTGATGTTTCCGAGGCATGAGAGGAGGAAAAGCAGTAAAAGAAAATTTCTCATTGTTGTTATTTTTGTTCTGTCGTTTATGTTTATCCTTTTAGGACACGTTAAATTTGCAATGACGTGTTGCGTCTGGCTGTCGGGCTGTGCGCATGCAAAGATAATTATTTTCATCCTCTTTTCAAGCGGTTCCTGCATTTATATTATCGTTTCTTGCTGCCGTAACAACATAACATGTTGATAATCAAGATGTGCTCTTTTCAAAAATAACATTGTGTGTATAATGGCTTTTTATGGGGTCTGACAAAGCATTTCTGGAAAAGAGGCCTCCTTTTTGTCTGTTCGGCGTCTATTTCTCTGCGGTGTTCGGTGCGTTGTCGGCACGAACCGCTGTGCAAAGGTGTAAGTTAAATTGCATTAATAAGACATTGAAAAAAAAGCCATTATGCTGAAATGTGGAATTTTATTGCTAAATTTGCACGCAATAAATTTCAAAAGTACTTATGTCATCATTTGTTGCAGATAAAATTGTAATGGACGGTCTTACTTATGACGACGTCCTTCTTATCCCTGCTTATTCAGAGGTACTGCCGAAAACGGTAGAGTTGAAAACAAAGTTCTCGCGTCACATTAATCTTAACGTGCCGTTCGTGACAGCAGCCATGGACACCGTGACAGAATCGGCAATGGCTATCGCCATAGCGCGCGAGGGAGGTATCGGCGTAATCCACAAGAACATGTCGATAGAGGAACAGGCGCGCCAGGTGGCAATCGTGAAACGTGCCGAGAACGGAATGATCTACGATCCCGTGACCATTCGCCGTGGAAGCACCGTTAAAGATGCGCTCGCCATGATGGCCGAGTATCACATCGGCGGCATTCCTGTTGTTGACGACGACAACCACCTTGTGGGCATCGTTACCAACCGTGACCTGCGTTTTGAGCGTCACCTCGACAAGCTCATCGACGACGTGATGACAAAAGAGAATCTCGTCACCACACACATACAGACCGACCTTGCTGCTGCTGCCGACATTCTGCAGAACAACAAGATTGAGAAACTGCCCGTTGTAGACAGCGACAACCGCCTCGTGGGTCTCATCACCTATAAGGACATTACCAAGGCCAAGGACAAGCCCATGGCTTGCAAGGACGAGAAAGGCCGTCTGCGCGTAGCCGCAGGTGTGGGTGTGACCGTCGATACGCTTGACCGCATGCAGGCTCTCGTTGAGGCCGGTGCCGACGCCATCGTCATCGACACAGCCCATGGCCACTCAAAGTATGTCGTAGAGAAGCTGGTTCAGGCCAAGGCTGCCTTCCCCAACGTAGACATCGTTGTGGGTAACGTGGCAACAGGTGCCGCTGCCAAGATGCTCGTCGACAACGGTGCCGACGCCGTGAAGGTGGGCATCGGTCCGGGCTCTATCTGTACCACCCGTGTGGTTGCAGGTGTGGGTGTTCCCCAGCTCAGCGCCATCTATGATGTCTTCTCTGCATTGCAGGGCACAGGTGTGCCTCTCATCGCCGACGGCGGTCTTCGCTATTCGGGCGACGTTGTCAAGGCCCTCGCTGCCGGTGGTAGCAGCGTGATGATCGGCTCGCTCGTTGCAGGAACCGAGGAGAGCCCCGGCGACACCATCATCTTCAACGGCCGTAAGTTTAAGAGCTACCGCGGCATGGGTTCGCTTGAGGCTATGGAGAACGGTTCAAAGGACCGCTACTTCCAGGCTGGCACCAAGGACGTGAAGAAGCTCGTGCCCGAGGGCATCGCTGGACGTGTGCCTTACAAGGGAACCGTTCAGGAGGTTATCTACCAGCTCATCGGCGGTCTCCGCTCAGGTATGGGCTATTGTGGTGCCCAGACCATCGACAACCTGCACAACGCCAAGTTTACCCGCATCACCAACGCCGGTGTGCTTGAGAGCCATCCTCACGACATCACCATCACCAGTGAGGCTCCCAACTACTCGCGTCCGCAGTAAGCCGTAGGCAAGAAGCAAACAAGCAAACAATAAAATATTGGCCCATCCCTGCCCCTTATATATTAATAATGTATAGGGTGTGGGGATGGAACAATTTTAGAAAGAACATAATAACGACAAATTTTAAACAATCGACGTTTTGCGCATAACAACAATGAAGTCAATGCTACTCACTGCCATGCTGCTCCTTTCCGTACTGTCAGCATGGGCACAGACCGACCCGACGATAATAACTATCGACGGCAAGCCGGTGTCGCGTTCAGAGTTTGAATATTCCTACAACAAGAACAACTCGGAGATGGTTGTTGACAAGAAGAGTGTGGCCGAATATGTGGACCTCTTCATCAACTACAAGCTCAAGGTCCTCGCCGCCGAAGAGGCAGGCATAGACACGACACAGAGTTTCAAGAAGGAGTTCCTGTCATATCGCGACCAGCAGATAAGACCGGCGTTCCTGAGCAATGACGACCTTAAGCGCGAGGCGTGGAAGATCTATGCCGAGACACGCGACCGCATCGACTCTATGGGCGGCATGGTGCGCCCCTCACACATCCTTGTGCGCATGTCGCAGAAGGCTACCAAGGAGCAGGAGGCTGCTGCCAAGACACGCATCGACTCGATCTACAAAGCCATTGCCAAGGGTGCCGACTTTGCCGAGCTGGCACGCAAATGTTCCGATGACAAGGGTTCGGCAAAGCGTGGTGGCGACATCTCGTGGATATGCAAGGGTCAGACGCTCCCCGAGTTTGAGAACACCGTGTTCGCCATGAAGAAAGGCGAGGTCAGCGTGCCGTTCAAGACCGTGGCTGGTTGGCACATAGCCAAGCTCATGGACAAAGGCTGCTTCTTCCCCTATGACAGCGTGAAACGCGATGTGGAGCGCTTCGTAGACCAGGCAAGGGTACGCGAGCGCATAATATCACAGAACATCGACTCCATTGCCAAGGCATCGGTGCCACAGCTCACCGCTGAGCAGGTGGTCGACCGCAAGGCTGCCGAGATGGAGGCTGCCGACTCTGACCTCAAGAACCTCGTACGCGAGTATCATGACGGTCTGCTGCTTTACGAGATAAGCAACAGGAACGTGTGGGACAAGGCCGCCAAGGACGAGAAGGGTCTGGAAGCATACTATAAGAAGAACAAGAAAAAATATAAGTGGGACGAGCCTCGCTTCAAGGGCATCGCCTACCACACCAAGGACCAGGCCGACATAGAGGCTGTGAAGAAAGCCGTTGAGAACCTTCCGTTTGAAGAGTGGGCAGAGACGCTGCGCAAGACTTTCAACGACAGCGTGCGCCGCATACAGGTGGTGAAGGGCATCTTCAAGAAGGGCGACAACGCCCTCGTCGACAAGGACGTGTTCAAGAAAGACACCGTCGACACAGCACCTCAGGGCTACACCTTCAGCGACGTCTATGGCAAGACCATCAAAAAGCCCGAAAACATGGGCGACGTGCGCGAACAGGTGGTTGCCGACTATCAGGACCAGCTGGAGAAACAGTGGGTTGCCGCTTTGAGAAAGAAACACAAGGTGGTGGTTGACAAGCAGGTTCTCGCCACCGTGAACAACCATTAAGACGACACAACATTCGAAAACAACATACAATGAATAAAGCATACAGCACATTCATCTGCTTTATAGCAGCTCTGTTGCTCGTGGGCGTCACAGCCAACGCGGGCATGAACCGTGGTCGCGCCGCCCTCAGTGGCGTTGCCGCCCTTAGCGCTGGCGACAACGACAGCACAAGCGCAGCAAAGAACGACACGGCAACCATTGACGACGTGCCCGAAGAGAGCATTGTCGACGAGGTGATATGGGTAGTGGGCGACGAGCCTATCCTTAAGTCGGACGTGGAGATGATGCGCCTCCAGGCAGAGCAGGAGGGCATGACATGGCACGGCAACCCCGACTGCGCCATTCCTGAGCAGCTCGCTCTTCAGAAGCTGTTCCTCCATCAAGCCGCCATCGACTCTATCGAGGTGAGCGAGAGCGAGGTAACATCCAACATCGACCGCCAGATCGATGCGTGGATCCAGTATGCCGGCTCAAAGGAGAAGCTTGAGGAGTATCGTAAGATGAGCGTCACGCAGATGCGCCAGCAGCTCCGCGACGATGCCCGTAACCAGTTCCTCGTGCAGCGCATGAAAGAGAAGCTCGTCGAGGATGTGAAGGTCACACCCGCCGACGTGCGTCGCTATTTTGCCAACCTTCCTGCCGACAGTCTGCCCTTCGTGCCCACAGAGGTAGAGGTTGAGATCATCACCAAACAGCCCAAGATCTCACAGGAAGAGATCAACCGTGTGAAGGAAGACCTGCGCGAGTATACCGAGCGCGTGACCAGCGGCAAGACATCGTTCGCCACGCTCGCACGTCTCTACAGCGAGGACCCCGGCTCAGCACGTCAGGGCGGTGAGCTCGGCTACACAGGCCGCGGCATGCTCGACCCCGCCTTCGCCAACGTGGCTTTCAACCTCACTGACCCGAAGAAGATCTCGAAAATCGTGGAGTCGGAGTATGGCTTCCACATCATACAGCTCATCGACAAGCGCGGCGACAAGGTCAACGTCCGTCACATCCTGCGCACCCCCAAGGTGTCAGAAGAGGAGGTTGAGGCCACCCGTCTGCGCCTTGACACCCTTGCCAACGAAATACGCGACGGCAAGGCCAAGTTTGAGGATGCTGCCATGTATGTGTCTGACGACAAGGACACGCGCAACAACCACGGCCTCATGTCAACCTATGGCGAGGACGGCTTGACATCACGTTTCCAGATGAAGCAGCTCCCCACCGAGGTGGCCCGTCAGGTTGAAGGCATGAAGGTGGGCGACGTGTCCAACGCGTTCCGCATGGTTAACAAGAACAACAAGACCGTTGTGGCCATCATCAAGCTGAAGAACCGCATCGAGGGTCACCGCGCCACCATAACCGAAGACTACCAGGTCATGAAGAACGTCGTTGTTCAGCACGAGAAGCAGAAGAAGCTGCACGATTGGGTTGTGGAAAAGATCAAGAAGACCTATGTGCGCATGAAGGACCGCTATAAGAACTGCGACTACGAATATGAAGGATGGGTAAAATAGCAGAAAACATATATAAGAAAAAAATAGACGGGCATAGAATCATTCTCACGTTGGTTCTATGCCTGTTTGGACTATGCCTGGTCTTGGCCATGACGGCACCGCCGAAACGGTCGAAGAAGAAGGCACAGCACGACAGTCGTGTCTATCTCGTCCATTCGGATGAGCTTAAATATGACCAGTGGGGCACCGTGCCCGGAGCACAGATCGTCAAGGGCAAGGTCCATTTCACCAACGACGGCGCACAGCTTTGGTGCGACAGCGCCTATTTCTTCCAGGAGCAAAACTCGGTGGAGGCGTTCGGACATGTGCGCTTTAAGCAGGGCGACACCCTGTCACTCACCTGCAAATATGGCCAGTATGACGGCCAGGAGCAGATGATGCGCGCCCGTCATAACGTGGTGCTCAAGCACCGCACACAGACGCTCTACACCGACAGTCTCGACTATGACCGCATCTACGAGAACGCCTACTTCTTTGAGGGCGGCAAGCTCGTCGACGGCAAGGACGAGTTGGTGAGCGACTGGGGACAGTATAACACGCAAAGCCGTAAGGCCGCCTTCTTCTACAATGTGCGCATGAGGAGCAACGACGATGTCATACACACCGACACCCTGTTCTACGACACCCGCACATCGCTGGCTCACGTCACAGGCCCGTCGAAGATCGTGTCGGGTGAAAACGTCATCCACACCGCCGACGGCTATTTCAACTCGAAGACCGACCTCTCGCAGCTGTTCGGCCGTTCCACCATCGTGAACAAGGAGAAGACCATCACCGGCGACAGCCTGTTCCACGACAACACGACAGGGCTGAACGAAGGCTTCGGCAACGTGGTCTATAAGGACACGGTGAACAAGAACCAGCTCCTTTGCGACCACCTGTTCTATAACGACAAGACAGGCTATGGCTACGCCACACGCAAGGCTCTCATGAAAGACTATTCGCAGCAAGACACGCTCTATGTGCATGCCGACACGCTGAAGCTCTATACCTTCAACATCGACACCGACTCGGTCTACCGCATGGTGCATGGCTACAGGCACGTCAAGGCTTACCGCAAGGATGTGCAGGCCTTGTGCGACTCGATGGTGTTCTCCAGTCTCGACTCTTGTCTCACCATGTACCAGGATCCTGTGGCATGGAGCGGCGAGCGCCAGATCTTGGGCGAGCAGATCAAGATCTTCATGAACGACAGTACCGTGCGCAAGGCAGAGGTCATTGGCCAGGCTCTCTCCGTGGAGAAGGTTGACGACAAAGACCACTTTAACCAGGTGGCATCGCGCCGCATGGATGCCTTCTTCGTTGATGGCGCCATAAGAAAGACCGAGGCCGTTGGCAACGTGCGGACGGTGTTCTATCCGCAAGACAGCAAGGACAGCACGCTCACGGGTCTCAACTATCTTGAGACCGACACGTTGCGCATGTTTATGAGCCCAGAGCGCAAGTTGCAGAAGATATGGACCTCAAAGGCGGCTGGCACCATGTATCCCATGACCCAGATTCCGCCGCAGCGTTATCATCTCGACACCTTCGAGTGGTTCGAGAACCTGCGTCCCACCGGTCCCGCCGATGTGTTCGTGTGGAGAGGCAAGGGCACAGGAAGCGAGCTGAAAAAGGTCAAGCGACAGGAGGCACCGCTGCAGACGCTCCCCGCTCTGGGCAGCAAGACGACGACGGCTCAAGATGCTCCTCTGGCTGCTTCTGAAAAGGATGCAGAGGCGGTTCCTGAAAATGAAAAGACGGTTGCTTCTGAAAAAGAGAAGAAGACCGCCCGTAAAGCAGAAGACAAGAAAAAACAATAGGCTTTAAAAAAAGAACGACAGTAACGAGGTGCAATGATGTTTTATTTTGGAAACCGTCGCCCGCGAGGCTTCCGTCACCATTATATATATGTGGACGAGCGCAAAGAGCGCATGCAGATGCAGCCTCAGGAGGAAGAAGGCAGACGCCGACAGAGCCTTGTGTGGCGTCTCGGTGCGTTGCTCCTTCTTGTGCTCCTTCTTCTTGCCGCCTGCGTGTTTGTCATGGCTCTACGTTAGCATTGCTCTTACATGAAGACTAAATGTCAATTTGTCAACTCGTTAACTTAAGAAAATGAACGATATTATTCAGCTTTTACCCGATTCTGTCGCTAACCAGATTGCGGCAGGTGAGGTTATTCAGCGTCCGGCAAGTGTCATCAAGGAGCTTGTCGAGAACGCTGTTGATGCGGGAGCCACCGAGATAACGGTTCTCGTGGTTGATGCTGGACGCACGTCAATACAAGTGATCGACAACGGCAAAGGCATGTCGGAGACCGATGCCCGCATGGCGTTTGAGCGTCATGCCACATCAAAGATCACGAAGGCAAAGGATCTCTTCTCTCTTCACACCATGGGCTTTCGTGGCGAGGCGCTGGCATCGGTGGCTGCCGTGGCACAGGTCGAACTGAAGACGCGCCGTGCCTGCGACGAGGTGGGCACCCACCTGTCTATCGCTGGCTCCAAGGTCACCTCGCAGGAGCCGTGCTCTTGTCCTGAAGGCAGCAATTTCAACGTCGAGAACCTGTTTTTCAATGTGCCTGCCCGCCGTAAGTTCTTGAAAGGCAACAGCACCGAGCTGAAAAACATCATCACCGCCTTTGAGCGCATAGCGCTTGTCTATCCCGACGTGTCGTTCGCCCTTTACAGCAACGGTGCCGAGATGTTCAGTCTGAAGGCGGGCGCGCTGCGTCAGCGCATCGTCGACGTGGTGGGCAAACGCTTCAACCAGTATCTGCTGCCGCTGAAGTTTGACACCACTATATGCAAGCTAAGCGGCTTTGTGGGCAAGCCCGAATCGGCACGCAAGAAGAACGCCCCGCAATATTTCTTTGTCAACGGCCGCTACATGAAGCACCCTTATTTTCACAAGGCTGTCGTCACAGCCTTTGACCGCTTGGTGCCCGAAGGCGAGCAGGTGCCCTATTTTATCTATTTTGACGTGCCGGCCGAAAACATAGACGTGAACATCCATCCCACAAAGACAGAGATAAAGTTTGAGGACGAACAGCAGATCTTCTCCATGGTAGCTGCTGCCGTGCGCGACACCGTGGGCATTTTCAATGATGTGCCGACCTTCGACTTCGACACACAGGAGCGTCCCGACATACCCGTGTTCAGTCCGGACGACACCATAACAGCCCCCAAGGTGCAATATAACCCCACATACAATCCCTTCAAAGAGGAAAGGAGAAACGCTGCTGCCGCAACGCCGTTCAGCGAACCGCTGCCTTCTGCCGATGACGACCTGTTAGGGTCTTCTCTTGACGACCCCTCTCTTGCGGGTTCTTCTATTGGAGGTTCTTCTCTTGCAGGTTCCTCTCTTGCGGGTTCTTCTCTTGCGGAATCATCTCTCAGAGGTTCCTCGCTCATGGGCTCCTCCATGTCAGGTTCTTCTTTGACCAGCTCTTCGCTTGGCAGTCCGTCACGGGGCGACGGTCAAGGCGACGACGACCAGCCGTTAGCCATGAGTGCCCTCACGCCCGACGACGACCTGCTCACCCCGTCGGCCCTCCATTCTTCTGTGGGTGACGGTGAGGAGATACAGACCTCGGCTTTGCAGACGTTCCCCCTGCCGCCAGCCACGAAAGAAGACAAGGAGAGACAGGCAGACATCTTTGAGGGAGAGAGCTTGATAGAGGAGAAGTCGCCCGCCCACTACCAGTATAAGGGAAAATACATAATGACAGCCGTGAAGTCGGGTCTTATGATTGTCGACCAGCACCGCGCCCACATACGCATCCTTTATGAGCAGTATCTGGCGCGGCTGGAGAGCCGTCATGCCGAGTCGCAGAAAATGCTGTTCCCCGAAGCCCTGCACCTCATGCCGGGCGACGATGTGGTGCTTCAGAAGATCATGCCCGAGCTGCAAGCTATAGGCTTCGAACTGACCTCGCTTGGTGGCGGCTCCTATGCCGTGAATGCCGTGCCTGCCGGCCTTGAGGGTGTCGACATGGTGGCGCTGCTTACCGACATGCTCTCTGCTGCAGGCAACCAGACCACCAGTGTGGTCGACGAGATCAACCGCACGCTGGCTTTAAGCATGGCTCGCCATGCCGCCTTGTCTTACGGCACGGTGCTCGACAACACAGAGATGGAGAATCTTGTGAACAACCTGTTCGCCTGCTCCAACTTCAACTACACGCCCGACGGCAAGACCATTCTCTGCATCTTGAAGCAAAAGGAGATGGAGCATCTGCTCGGTTAAACCCATATCGGCCTAACGACAGATTTGGGTTAACCCCCATATCTGCCTAATGACCGGTTTGGATTAAAGCTGATGGTGCCTGTTTGGAGATATGGAAAAAGGAGCATCTGTCCTGATAGTCTCAGTTTTGGCTAATTATTCGCAATTAATTATCACATAAGGCTTTATTAATGGCCTGATTGTGACAATTTTGCCTTTTTTTTAGCACTTAAAGTACAAATTTTCGATAAAAAGTAACAAGATTTAATTTTTATTGTTAACTTTGCATTGAAATAGGGGAGTAGTGGCTCCCCACGAGAATTGTTTAAAACGATATTTTTGATTATTAAACTAATAAAGGTTATGAAAAAATTATTGATCGCATTGGCATTTGCCGGCCTCTCTCTGTCAGCTTCGGCTCAGGAGGCAGATCCTACACTCAAGCATAGTGTAGCTACCAATTCATTCTGGAGCAACTGGTTCATCCAGGTAGGTGCAGACTGGAACGCATGGTACTCAAACGAGGAGCATGGTCTCGGTCTCTCTGAGAGCCCCTTCAAGAAGTTCCGCTCAAACCCTGGCGCTTCTGTAGCCATCGGTAAGTGGTTTACACCGGGCATCGGTCTTCGTACAAAGCTCTCAGGCATCTGGGGCAAGGCCGTAACCGACGACGACAACTACGGCAACTGCAACAAGTATTGGACTCTGAACGAGCATGTGCTCTTCAACCTGAGCAACATGATCTGCGGATACAATCCTAACCGCGTTTGGAACTTCATTCCTTTCGCAGGTGCTGGTCTCACACGTTCAATGACACACAACCTGTATGGCATGAACTACAGCATGGGTATCTTGAACACATTCCGCGTAAGCAAGAAGGTTGGTATCAACTTCGAGCTTGGTTGGGACCGTCTCGAGTGTGACGCTGATGGCGTTATCGAAGCTAACGGTAGCCAGCAGCGCGGTTGGGATAGCCACGACAACAAGTTCTACGCTGAGGTAGGTCTGACCTTCAACCTCGGTAAGGCTACATGGGACAAGACTCCTGATGTTGACGCTATCAAGGCTCTCTCACAGGCTCAGATCGATGCTCTCAACGCTCAGCTCAACGACGCTAACGCTGAGAACGCTCGTCTGAAGAAGCTCCTCGCTGAGAAGAAGGATGAGAACAAGGCTGTTAAGGAGTTCGTAGGCACACCCGTTTCTGTGTTCTTCAACATCAACCGTTACAACATCGCTTCTAAGAAGGATCTTGTTAACGTTAAGAACATGGCCGAGTTTGCTAAGGAAAACGACGCTAACCTGCTCGTTACTGGCTATGCTGATAGCGCTACAGGTAAGGCTCCTTACAACCAGAAGCTGTCTGAGAAGCGTGCTAACACCGTTGCTAACGAGCTCGTTAAGATGGGTGTTAACCGTGACAAGATCACAACTGAGGCTAAGGGTGGTGTAAACGACCTCTCTCCGATCTCATTCAACCGTCGTGCAACTGTTCAGGTTAAGAACTAATCTTTTGAAGATTGTCTTCTGACAAGGCAAGATATTTTTAACATGGGGATGCTCCTTTTGGGGCATCCCCTTTTTGTTTTTATCACCTCGTTTTTGCTCTTTTTGCGCCCGTCGAACAACTGCATAAATATTCATTCCGACTGCATAAAACGGCGGTTTTCCCAAATGGGCCAAGTGACACTTTGATAGTGCCTTTCTGAGCTTCTCATTAAGCCTCTTTGAGCGCCTCAAAGAGGCTCTTTGACGACCTCAAAGAGGCTTAATGACAACTTAAGGGTGTTTTTAACATCTGTTAAGAATTTGTGTCAAAAATCGCCCTCTTTTTTTAGCATCGTGATTCAGAAACGCCAAAAACGTCTTACATTTTGCGTTTTGCATATTTATGCATTTTCAGCTGTAAAAACTGCATATCTTAAGGGAAAAGTGAAAAGGGAAAAGTGAAAAATCCATGTGCTTTATTACTTGCGCAGCCTTGGCTATAGGATTTTTCACTTTTCACTTTTCACTTTTCACTTTTCACTTTTCACTTTTCCCTTTTCCCTTTTCCCTTTTCCCTTAAACCGACAGGTAGAAAGAAAAGAAAATGGAAAATAATTTGAAAATAATTGCCGAAAAATTTGCGGGAACCAATATAAATCCCTACCTTTGCAACCGCTTACGAAAAGCAAGGGCGTTTAGCTCAGCTGGTTTAGAGCATCTGCCTTACAAGCAGAGGGTCGGCGGTTCGAATCCGTCAACGCCCACTGGGGTGTTTCCTCGTGGTTTTCTCTTTTATTAGAGAGACCGCGGGGATTTTTTTTGCCCTTATGTGAACCTCAATCATCTTTTCAGGATTCACATTTTATTAAAAAAAGTCCGTAATACGCACCCTATACATGCATTATAAATCCTTTGAGTAGTTAATTATCAATACGTTATTAGTAAATGCTTTTCCTATTTCTTTGAAAAGCATATTAACCACCGCACAAGACAACCTGACGCGCCGCCTCACGGGACGCTTCACGGCAACCCAGCTGGAAGACATCGTGCCCGTCATTGAGCAGACGCTGGATGTGAAGATAAAGGTGGAGGAGCCTTGATGGGGTAGGGCATGAGCAGAACCCATTGGGCGTGAGCAGAACCCATGACGGGCATAACAACCTGAAAAGGGTGCTGAATTGTGATTTTTTTGTGGCAGGCAGAAAAAAACGGGTGTTTTTCTTGCCACTAAAGAATTAATGTTTTATATTTGCAAAGAAGAATAAAGTGTGCCGCCAACCAGACAAATTTAGAATTAACGGCGTGGCGATGCGACACACCAACACAATGTAGGATGAAATTCAAGAAATTGAATTCAAGGAATAAAAAACAATATAAACATTAATTTAAAATTCTAGCTTATGAAAAAAATTCTGTTTGCAGCCCTTTTGACGGCGGTGGCCATGAACGTGGACGCCAAGAAGAAGTTTGCCATCACCATGACAGGCGAGAACCTCTCTACCTTGACACAGGTCACAGACAACGCTGAGCCGTGTATGGATCCCTTCGGCGGCGACAATGGTGCACCTCTCTATTTCTCCGTGCGTGAGAACAAGAAATATTATAACATCTATAAGAAAGCCAACCCCTTCTCTGCTGCCATGTCGCAGAAGACCAGCGGCAAAAACTTCAACCGCAACCCGTGGTACAATCCTGCAACCGACAAGCTCGCTTTCAGCTGCATGCAGGACGGATCTTCAACGTCTGACATCTACACCATGTTCGACAACAAAGGCAAGGCGCTCTCGCAGATAACCGAGAGCTCTGACGCTTATGAGGAGAACCCGAGCTTCAGCAAGGACGGCTCCAAGATCGTGTATAACAAGATCCAGAACACTTACTATCGCAAGGTCAACTGGGCAGGCATGCTCTTCGGCTTTGGCGTGAGCACCGTCATCGTGCAGAACAGCGACATCTGGATGAAAGACATGACGTCGGGCGAGACGACGCTCCTCTCTAACGGTTATCAGCCCAGCTTCTCGCCAGACGGCAAAAAGGTGGCTTATGTGAAATATTCGAGCGATGCCAAGAGCACCAGTATCTGGGTCATGAACATCGACGGCAGCGAGCAGGTGCAGGTGACCGATGCCAAGAAGGGCTTCGCCTTCCATCCGCGCTTCTCGCCCGACGGCAAGCGCATAGTGTTCCAGTCGTCAAAGAAGGACAAGAAGGATGCCGACCTCTATGTTGTTGACACCGACGGCAACAATCTCGTGCAGCTCACTGTGAACAAGTCGTATGACGGCCAGCCTTACTGGACAACCGACGGCTTCATCTATTTTGTTTCGGACCGCGGCAATGACCCCGGAAACTATCAGATCTGGCGATTCAAGTATGAATAAAGACGCTGCTTCCGCTGACGGGCGTCTTAAAAAATGGCTCAGCTGTTTTGTAAAAAAATAGTTTTTAAGTTAAAAAAAGAGGATGTGGTGTGTGCGGCATGGCTCGTCACATCGCATCCTTGTTTTGAGGGCTTCTCGTTGCGGGTGCTCTTTTGTAGCCTGTTTGCGCTTGTTTTTTGACCTCAAACGGTTGATTTTGTGTGAAACGATGTGAAAAGTTACACCGAAATACTAAAGAAAGTGAATATTTATGCTAACTGTTTGGCTGTTTGCAAAACTTTTCTTACCTTTGCAACCGCTTACTGAAAGCAAGGGCGTTTAGCTCAGCTGGTTTAGAGCATCTGCCTTACAAGCAGAGGGTCGGCGGTTCGAATCCGTCAACGCCCACACAAGAGAAGGATGTAACTTATAAGGTTACATCCTTTTTCTCTTTAACGGCCTCTCGTCTCTTTAACGGCGTGTCGTCTCTTTAACGGTGAGTCGTCTGTGCTTCGTCTATCAAACATCAGTTTTTATGCCGTTCTGTCGAAAAGAACAAGAAAAATGTGAAAAACATTGCTTTATGTCTATAAATCAGAGCGTTTATAATTATTTATGTTATCTTTAGAAAGAAAAAATCGTATTGTTTCAGATTAAATTTGTAAATTTGCACCATAATTCAGGCATACACCCTAACAGAAGAAAAAGAATCATTTATAGATAAATTTATGACACTTGATTTGCTGACAGCCATATCTCCTATAGATGGCCGTTATAGAGGAAAGACCGAGTCGTTGGCCGACTATTTTTCCGAGTATGCACTCATCCGTTACAGAGTGCGCGTAGAGATTGAGTATTTCATCACACTTTGTGAGCTGCCTCTCCCGCAGCTCGCCTCCTTTGACCATGCTCTCTTCCCACAGCTCCGCAGCATATATGCCGATTTCAACGAGGAAGGCGCACAGCGTGTTAAGGACATCGAGAAGGTGACAAACCACGATGTCAAGGCGGTGGAATATTTCATCAAGGAGCAGTTTGACAAGATTGGCGGCCTCGATGCCTACAAAGAGTTTATCCACTTCGGCCTCACCTCACAGGACATCAACAACACGAGCGTGCCCCTTTCAATGAAGGAGGCGCTGGAGAACGTGTACTGTCCGCTGGTGGAGGAGCTGATAGCACAGCTGCAGCAGTATGCTGACGAGTGGAAGGACGTGCCCATGCTGGCAAAGACCCACGGACAGCCCGCCTCGCCCACACGTCTGGGCAAGGAGATCATGGTGTTCGTCTATCGCCTCACAGAGCAGCTCGCACAGCTCAAGGCTTGCAAGATGACAGCCAAGTTTGGCGGCGCTACAGGCAACTACAACGCTCACCATGTGGCATATCCTCAGTATGACTGGAAGGCGTTCGGCAACCGCTTCGTAAGCGAGAAGCTGGGTCTGGAGCGCGAGCAGTACACCACACAGATAAGCAACTACGACTGTCTGGGCAGCGTGTTCGATGCCATACGTCGCATCAACACCATTATCATCGACCTTGACCGCGACATGTGGATGTATATCTCGATGGAATATTTCAAGCAGAAGATCAAGGCAGGAGAGGTAGGCTCAAGTGCCATGCCCCACAAGGTGAACCCCATCGACTTTGAGAACTCTGAGGGTAACCTCGGTCTGGCTAACGCCGTGTTGCAGTTCCTCGCACAGAAGCTGCCCGTGAGCCGTCTGCAGCGTGACCTTACCGACTCTACCGTGCTGCGCAATATCGGTGTGCCTCTCGGCCACGGTGTCATAGCCATGGAGAGCACGCTGAAGGGTCTGCGCAAGCTCATACTCAACGAGAAGGCCATCGCCGCCGACCTTGACAACACATGGGCTGTCGTGGCTGAGGCCATACAGACCATCTTGCGTCGCGAGGCTTACCCGCATCCCTATGAGGCACTGAAGGCACTCACACGCACCAACACCAAGATGACAGAGGAGACTATCCACGAGTTTATCAAGGGTCTGCAGGTGAGCGACAGCGTGAAGGCAGAGCTCATGGCCATCACGCCGCACAACTATACAGGCATTTAATGCGCCACATTGCGGGACGCGCTGCATGGCTTGTCCCGCAATGTTCAAATTAAACCTGCCTATCAAACAGGAGCGTCGCAGACGCGACATGTCGGGACCGTAAAGAGGCCGTAGACGCGCCATGAGGTCATCGATGCGCCATGAGATCATCGACGCGCCATGATGTCACCGACAAGCAAAAAAAGAAATTATCAATAGGAATTTTGAATTTTAATTTTAAAACGAACTGTTTTCAATCAATAAGAACAAGAGTAGATTAAGGTTGGCACAACAAGAGGCCACGCCGTAACTAAAGAATCTTTGTTTAATGAAGAGCATTCTCGTTAAGCCTAATGGGTAGAAAAAAGCTTGCTTAGAATCAGCCATGGCACAGACAGATGCTACAAAAAGGAAGAGATTATAGTACTATAGTTTTAAATTTTTTCGAGATTTTTAATTTATTAACCACGGCCGTGAGGCCAAGAAAAAGAAACATTTTACACAATGGAAGTAGAAGAGAACAAGACACAGGAACAGTCTTCTGAAAAGAAAGACAGCACTCAGGCTTACAGCCGTCCAACAGGCAACTATCAGCGAGAGTACAGCAGCAACACGGGCCGCTCACAGCGTCCCCGCATTCACACACAACGTGCTTACAGCTCTGACAAGAGCAACAACGACGAGGGCGGATTCCGTCCCGAGGGCTTCGGCGCCGGTCTGCAGAGCAGCAACAGCAGCTATCAGCAGCGTCAGGGTGGCTATCAGCCCCGTCAGCAGGGTGGCTACCAGCAGCGCCAGGGTGGCTATCAGCAGCGTCAGCAGGGTGGCTACCAGCAGCGTCAGGGTGGCTATCAGCAGCGTCAGGGTGGCTACCAGCAGCGTCAGCAGGGTGGCTATCGCCCACGTTACAACCAGCAGCAGGGTGACGACCAGCAGAAGAACGGCTATCAGAGCCAGCAGAACGACTACCAGAGCCAGCAGGGTGGCTACCAGCCCCGTCAGCAGGGTGGCTATCAGCCCCGTCAGCAGGGTGGCTACGGTCAGCAGCGTGGTGGCTACGGTCAGCAGCGCGGCGGTTACGGTCAGCAGCGTGGCGGCTACGGTCAGCAGCGCGGCGGCTACGGTCAGCAGCG
>OBLI01000623.1_pt1 | contig 37180 bp, 36 predicted proteins | sample 1519701 | NCBI WGS metagenome assembly OBLI01 (sample SAMEA3663005, study PRJEB22513) | pig gut metagenome | biome: pig gut; feature: pig-associated habitat; material: faeces | place: France | collected 2012
ACGTTGGTACTTCACAATCTTCAACTGTTGACGCTTTATTAACAAGAGTTATGGGCGGCAACCAAGTTAAGATTATTTCTTGGTACGATAACGAAATGGGTTATTCAACTCGTTTAGCTGAAACTACTAAGATGGTTGCTTCTAAATTATAATTTTAGATAAAAGCTAGTTTGAATAAGTCGGTTCTTCATGAACCGGCTTATTTTTTTTGTCTATTATTCTTTATATCTATTAGTATAATGTCATTGCGAGCGTTTTTCACTTCTCTTTCAAATGTGTAGTGTGACCTACAAGCTAGTAAGTGTAATGTAAAACGAAACAATCCAGCCGCAAAGCTGGTAGAATGACATTAAATAAAAAAAATCAATCAAATACTAAAGTAATGGATTGCCACGAAAATTCTCTAAATTCTAAACAAACTACAATCCTAAAATCACAATTTTCTCGCAATGACGTGGCACTTTGCCTGACCTACTATTACAACTTCTTAACTGGTTTTTTAACCGCTACAAATCTAATGCAATACTTTGTATATATTGCGCCTAAACTTTGTTCTCATTATAATTTTGTTATCATGAGTATTATCCAAAAATCACAAAAAGCATTAGAATACGATAAAATATTAACAGTTTTAGCGAAGTATGCAAAAACTGAGCAGTCAAAAAAACTTTGTTTGGAATTAACTCCGTTTGTAAGAGTTGACGATATTAAAGAACAGTTGGTTATGACAAGAGAAGCCAAGGATGTTCTCGATATGGCTATGGATATTCCTGTAGAGAAAATTCCGGATTTTGCAAAGTTAAGAGAACGCAACGAGTATTTTGTTGAAGAAGAACTTGTTGATATCGCAAAGGCAATGCGGACATCAAGAATTGTAAGGAATTTTTTGAAAGAGAATCTTGCGTTTGATTCTACAATGCTTAAACTAACAGAGAATCTTTATTCCAACAAAGATTTTGAAGAACGAATTTTGGATACTTTTGATGATAATTATACTGTAAAACAAAATGCTACAGCGGAATTAAAAGGGCTTTATTCTTCTTTACGTGATACAGAAGCTAATTTGAAGCAAAAAGTTCAAGAGTTGATGAATTCTGCTGAATTTCAGAAGCATTTGCAGGAGAATATTTACACAATAAGAGATGACAGAATTGTTTTTCAGGTGAAAGCCTCTTCTAAAAACAAAGTTGGTGGAATTGTACACGATGTTTCTGCAACGAACAAGACTTTCTATGTTGAACCGGCACAAATTGTTCCAATAAACAACAAGGTTAGAGAAGTTAAGTCTGAAATTTACGCAGAAATTATAAGAATTTTAACTTCATTAAGTAACGAAGTTAAAGAACAAATAGATGATTTAATCAATACAGAAAAATTATTGGCTGAAATTGATTTTCATTTTGCAAAAGCTCGTTATGCAGTAAAAATTCAAGCTGTAGAACCATCTGTAAGTGACGATAAGTATATTAAAATAGATTTAATGCGCCACCCGCTTTTGATTGGTAATGTTGAAAACATTGTTGAAAATGATTTCGAAATCGGAAAAGAATATAAATCTGTAATTATAACAGGTTCAAATACTGGTGGAAAAACGGTTGCACTTAAGACTGTCGGACTTTTTATTTTAATGATGAAATCAGGTATGTTTTTACCTTGCGCAGAAGCTCATATTTATCCGTTTGAAAAAGTTTTGGCAGATATTGGTGACGAACAGAGCATTTTGCAAAATTTATCAACATTTTCTTCTCATATGACAAATGTAATTGATATTTTAGAAATTGCTGACAGTAATACATTTGTTTTGATTGATGAACTTTGTGCCGGAACAGATCCACAAGAAGGAGCCGTCTTAGCAGAAATTATTCTTAAAGACTTAACCACTAAGCAAACTCAATCTATTATTACTACGCACTATGGAGAATTGAAAACTTTAGAATATACAGATCCATACTTTAAAAATGCCAGTGTTGAGTTTGATGTAGAGTCTTTATCACCCACTTATAAGTTAATTATCGGTATTCCGGGGTTAAGTAATGCAATTGCTATTGCTTCAAATTTAGGTATGTCAGAAGATTTGATTTGGAAGGCAAAAGAACTTTTGATTACCCAGCGTGATACCTCAAGTCTTGTGGTAGAAAGATTACAAGATACGCAGCAACGTTTGGATGTAAACTTGAAAGAAGCAGAAACAAAGAATGCCCAAGCGGAAGAATTGAAACATCGTTACGAAAAAGAACTTAGCGAACATAAAAAAGAAAAGAAAAAATCACTTAAAATTATAAAAGACCGTTTTGAAGGTCAGCTTGAAACTGCAAAAGGTGAAATCAAAGAAATTTTAACAGAACTAAGACGTGAAAAATCTGAAAAGATTGCTCGACGTTCTTATGCAAGACTGGCGCAGTTGGAACAAAATTTCCGTGCGGATTTGCATTCGTTAGAAGAAAAAGAACAATATTTGGAATTGGATTGGACAAAAGTTCAAGTTAATGACAAAGTTATGATTAAGGATTTGAACCAACAAGTAACAATTCTTTCTATGCCGGATAAAAACGGAGTTCTGTTTATTCAAATGGGAATGATTAAAACTAAAGTTAAGAAAAATAAACTGGCTGTTTATAATCCGCAATTGGCGAAAAAGGTTAATTTGCCATTAGGCGCAATGAAAAAGACATCATCTTTTTCTGTCAAAAAATATGACATTTCAAATACATTGGATTTGCGTGGCGAAAGAGTAGAAGAGGCGCTGGACGAATTGGAAGCGTATTTGGATAAAGCTAGTTTGGCGAACCTTTCACCGGTTTATATTATACATGGACACGGAACCGGAGCATTGAAAGCTGCTGTTAGAGATTTTATTTCTACATCTCCATATGTTGCCAAATATCGTGTTGGAGAAGACACTGAAGGCGGTGACGGTGTCAGTGTTATTGATATTAAATAAAATATTGTAATAAAAACAGGTAGTTTAAAAGTATAATTTAAACTACCTGTTATAAAAATAATTTTAAGTAAATCAAATGCAGTTTATTCTTTTGTGCTAAAAGAACTCCAAGCATCCATCATTTGAGTATATTCTTTTACTGTTATAGTTTTTCCCCTATCACTATCCGGAGCAGTAAATAATCTAAATAAATTATCAAACATCATAGAAGCTTGTATTTGTGGTAATCTGGCTTCATTTATACCGTTAGATTTATCATTGTTTTTCTCAAATTCTACATAAAATTCTTCTACATCTTCTATATTAGGTTGCTGCTGCGTAGACATTTTTGATATGGTCTTATAAAGAGAAGCTGCTGCTATGTTTTTTAGCGAAGGATAAGATTCAATTTTTAATGTAACATTTTCTCCATTGAGCCTTTTATAAGATATTTTATTGCCATCTATTAGCGGCAAATTTGGTTTTGTTGTATCTATACTATCAAATTTGTCAACAACATTCGTTTGTGTATTATTTTCTTTAGATATAGATTTATTACAACTGTTTATCGCTAACGTCGATACTATAACAGCACTAAGAGCTGTCTTTGGTCCAATTATTTTAGAAATATTCATTACAGTCCCTTATTGAATATGTTCGCTATCCGGAGCTTTAGAATTTTTATTAGAAGTCTTAGAAAAAGCGTCCATCATCATTGTGTATTCTCTAACTGTAATATTAGAACCTTCTTCACTTTCAAAAGCTGCAAATCTGTTATAAAGCTTATCAAAGTATGAAGAAAGTCTATGTTTATCCATAGATTCTGAGATATCTCCATAATAGTTCCAATTGTCAGGAGCTTTTTGAATCTCTTTTTGTACTTCTACATAAAAAGCTTCAGGGTCTAAAATATCCGGCTCTTCTTTTGTAGACATTTTTGCAATTGCGTTGTATAAAGCTGCTGTGTTGTCTGTATTTACTACTTTGTGGGCTTTGCCATCAAGTCCTCTGTATTGGATATATTCTTTTCCGATAACAGGTAAATTTGGCTTTGTTAAATCGATACTATCAGTGCTTACAAGTTCTTTTCCTGCGATATTGTTTTCTTTAGAAGAAGACTTTTTATCGCATCCGCTCAATGCTAAAGTTGATAATGCAACTGCACTGCCAACAATACCGGTTCCTAATACTCTTTGTACGTTCATATTTATCTCCTTATACTCTCTATGTAATCTTAAAAACCTCTAAAAATAATTTTTGCTACTCAGCTTTAAAATCTTTTTTAGCTTCGCCTAAATTGTATGTATTATAGATATTTGAATATAATTTTGCGGCTGCTTCTGCTTTGCTCTTTTGTGTGTAGGCTAAAACGGCATCAAAACCGCGTTTATCAATTGTACCATCGATATTTTTAGTGTCCGGAGTGTCGGACTTGCTTAACATATCAGCGGCTAAAATACTGGAACCGTATTCCGCAATATCCACTTTTCCATCGTTATTTAAGTCTAAAGCTTTAGACGTAAAATTATTATCAGGCGCAAAACGATAGTCCAGTTCATTTACTGATAATTCTTTTGTTTTGCCCATTTCTTCGTAAGCAGCTCCCAAAACTGCCTTTGTATCAACTTGCCCTTTTTGCAATTGTGGCATATAGCGATATTCATACTTCAATGGTGGAAGAGCACTCAAATATTCATCATTCTCTTTCAAAAACTTATCAAGTTTATCTACATTCTTGTCAGTCGCATCAGGGTTTAAGCCAAAATCTAAAATCGGTGCTGTTGTCATTTTATCAGCAACAAGTGGCTGCTCTAAATAAGTATAATAATTCTCTACAGCGTTTCTTCCATACTTGACGGAAGGGTCTGAAACTTTGTTATCATATTTACCTTTTGCACCATTAATTTTTGCTACGCCATTGTTGACTTCAAACATACTACTGCGCCTCCACACTATACTTATATAAAAACATTAACAAAGAAAAAATTGCTTGTTTTTTACAAAATGTAAAGATAAACAGAATGAAAATTTGTGTAGTATAATTGAATAAGCAGATAGTAATGTAAGGGGTAAGCGAACTCCTTCCCTTTTTAGGGAAGGTTGGAACTAGTAATTATTAGAGGAATGTCATGATAAATTTTTTCGGAAAATGTATGGAAAACTTGTATAGAAGTATCCTGTACCTTGTATCAGGTCGTTCCAGACTGTGCCATATATTTTCTCAAGCGGCTGCAATTAGCTATGATTCTTTAATGATATCTCTTGTAATAACTTTTGTATCTGCTGCTGTCATTGCAATTCAAGTTTCTAAGCAGTTTTTGATGTCCGGAGCAGAAGCTTACGTTGGGGGTTCAATTGCGGTTGTTATGATAAGAGAAATTGCACCGGGGTTTGTAGCGTTGGCAATTGGAGCTAGAGCCGGTACTGCTATATCTGCTGAAATCGCTAATATGCAGGTAACTTCTCAAGTCGATGCTATAAAAACTTTGAAAGTTGATCCTGTCGGTTATTATTTCGCACCAAGAATTTTGGCTGCAGCGATTACTGTACCAATGGTTGTAATAATTGCAGAATTGGTCGGTATTACCGGCGGTTTGATTGTTTCAAATGCAACCATCCATCTTCATCCTGCAAGATATATAACTTCCGTTTGGCTTTGGTTGAGTACGAAGGATATTTATATAAGCTTATTAAAAGCATTTATTTTTGGAATTCTAATCGCTTTAGTTTGTGCAACACAGGGCTATGAAACGCATGGAGGCGCAAAGGATGTTGGAGAATCTACGACTAAGGCTGCCGTATTGTCAACTGTTTATATGCTTCTCGCGGATTTTATTATTAACCTAATTTTCTATCTATAAATTGATAATGAATTTTTGTCGTGTTATTATACTTTTATGATGACAGAGCAGGCAAAAAATAATAGTGAAAATACTTACGAGCTGGTAAGTGAATGGCTTAAGGATTACAAAACTACTGACAATAAGTACAAAAAGGCTAAGGCTAAAACACTTATTGTTTCTCGCATGCTGCCTATTATTAAAAAAATTGCAAGAACGATTGCAAGACGTTCTTATGACCCTATTGAGGATTTGGTGCAAGCAGGTTCAATAGGTTTATTGAAGGCTATTGATAGTTATTCAAACGATGTAAATGACAATTTTAAAATTTATGCCGGCTATTTAATTATCGGAGAGATTAAACATTATTTGCGTGATAAATTAAATACGATAAGAGTTCCAAGACATATTCAGGAGCTATCAATTCGTATAAACAATTTTACCAAAACTTTGACTCTGGATGAGTTGAATGAATTAACCAATGATGATGTTGCAGAAGCTCTAAATGTATCATCTAGTGCTGTAAATTATGTTATGCAAGCTGATAGAAGAAAATCGGTTATATCATTAGATGATATGTATAATTCCAGTGACGATAATTTAGGGTATGAAGAGGTTATAGCAAGCAGTGACTATAAAGAAACTCGCGATTTAGAAGATATGAAAATTATTCTAAAAGATGTTATAGAAAAACTTCCGCCTGAAAGTAAAAAACTTGTTAAGATGTATTATTATGAAGATATGTCACAAAAAGAGATTGCACAAAAATTGAATTATACACAAATGCAGATATCAAGAAGAATGAAAAAGGCATTTAGTCTTTTATATCACATGATAGCAGATAAAACAGATACAATTCCTACTGGTAGAGAATACAAGGGTATAAGTTCAAATGATTGATACATATCATTATTTTTTATTTTGGATTTGTATAATAGGGCTTTGCTTAGGAAGTTTTTTTAATGTTGTAATTTTACGCACATTATCAAATGAAAGCATTGTTTTTCCGCCTTCAAAATGCCCAAAATGTGGAAATAAGCTTTTATTTTGGCATAATATTCCGGTATTATCATATATTTTGCTGCGCGGTAAATGTTATTTTTGTAAAGAAAAAATCAGTATCCAATATCCAATAGTTGAATTACTTACAATGTTGCTATTTGGAGCAACTTTTGTTAAGTTTGGTGTCAGTATAACTGCTATATTTGTGCTGTTCTGGATATCTTGTCTTATTATAATGACAGGAACTGATATAAAAGAAAAACTTGTTGATTGCAATTTGGCTATTGCAATGGGAATAAGTGGAATAATATACAATTTTCTTGTTGGTGGAAAATTTGGTTTGATGTATTCTGTAATCGGACTTGTTGTATCAGCTCTTATCTTAGAAATTGTTGCTCGCAGCGGATATCTATTTGCAAAAACAAGAGCAATGGGTGAAGCTGATACGTACGTCGCAGCCGCTTTGGGTGCAATTTTTGGTAAAAGTGTACTGCTTGTTCTGGCTTTTAGTTTGATTGCATCTATGATATTTATTTTGCCGGTATTTTTCTTTAATCAATATAAGCAAAATAACAAATTTACTTGTATAGCAGGTATTTTGTTTATATTGTCAATTTTAGTATATCAAACTCTTTGGCAAAATTATTATTCTTTTGCAGCTTTATTTATTACCGGTTTATGCCTTGTAATATCAATTTTAAAAAGTATTGGACAAGTTGAGAATAGAAACTATTTGCCTTATGTTCCGGCTTTAACAGCAGGAGCTTTATACTTTTTATTCTTTTGTATATAATTAGCCTATGAGTGTATCGTATCCAAATCAATATAGAAATTATTGCGTATTTAATCCAATGATAACTTCTAAGACAAAAAGCTTAGATGAAATCAAGTTGTCGCTTGAACAGGCTAAAACAGAAGATGAAGTTTTGGAAGATATGTATATTCTTAATCTGAAATTAGATGAGGGCGAGCATGGAATTGATGAGTTATATCCCGCTCTATCAAAATATAATCAGACGAAATCGCCTAATATTCAAACATACTTGGCAGGTATTTATAGAAAAACTAAAGTTCCGGATGCTTTTGGACCATTATGGGTAATGCTTATACAAAATGCAATTAATCCGCCAAAAAATTGTGGATTTGATCCAAACGAAGAAATTGGCGGAGCAATATTAGATTATTTAGCATAAAAGAGGTGTAAATCAGATTTCGATTTACACCTTTTTATTAATTCTACCATTGCACCTTTTCAATCAGTTCTATCTCATAACCGTCAGGATCTTTAATAAATGCAATCATTGAACCTTTACCGTTTAAATCAAATGGTTTATAAAGATATTCATAGCCGAGTTTTTCGATTTTTTTTGTAAATTCTGATAAAGAGTCCACTGAAAAAGCAAAATGACCGAAACCTGAACCTAATTCATAACCATCACTAGGTGTTTCATCATTGTAAGTTAATTCGATTTGGCAAGTATTTTCTTCATCTGATAAGAAATATAACCAGCAATCTTCTAATCTTTTTTTGTGGTCAAGTTTCATGTTCAAAACTTCTGTGTAAAATTTTAAGGATTTTTCAATGTCCTTAACTCTAACCATTGTGTGTAAAAATTTCATAAAAAGTTCTCCTTATATATTCCCTACGGGCAAGCCCCCTCTCTAACCCTGTCTTGGCTTATTCGGGGTGTCGGCAGAGTAACGTCTGACCTCCACCATACGGGCTTACGCCCTACCGAAAATCCGCTCCCCCGAGGAGAGGGAATGCTCCAAGCCTATTATGAATTTCTCAAATATTAATAAGTTTATACTACACAAAGAAATTATACCATGATATAATATCTGTATGAAAAATATCTTAGAACAAAAAGTTTATTATTCAGACACAGATGCTTATGGTGTAGTCTGGCATGGTTCCTACCTTAGATGGATGGAAATGGGCAGAGTTGAGTTGTGCGAAGAAGCAGGACTAAACTTAATCAATTTAGAAGCTCAAGATATTGCAATGCCTGTTACTAATATGAATGTGCGTTACAAGGCTTCTGCTAGGTTAAACGATGTTGTAGTTATAGAAACTTCTATTAAAGAAATTTCTCCAATTCGTGTAACATTTGAACAAATTATCCGTAACAAAGCTGATGGTAAATTGTTTATTAAAGCAGAATTTGAAGTAGTTGCAATCCATAATGACGGTTCAATTTACAGAAAATTACCGGAAGCAATTGTTAATGCATTTAATAAGGTTGAAGTATGCCAAGGTTAAATAAATATTTAGCTTCTGCTGGGATTTGCTCCAGAAGAAAAGCTGATGAAATTATTCTGGAAGGTCGAGTTCGAGTTAATGACAAAGTCATTGACCAACTGGGTTTTCATGTGCGTGAAAAAGACAAAGTCTATGTTGACAATAAGCTTGTAAAACCACAGAAGTTGGAATATTACAAATTTTATAAACCGGCAGGCTATATTACGACAGCCTCTGATGAAAAAAACAGAAAAACTATTTATGATATTATTCCACAAGAATTAAGGCACCTAAAACCTGTTGGAAGATTGGATAAAGAGTCTACCGGATTAATTATTTTGACTAATGATGGTGAGTTTATTAATGAAATGACGCATCCGTCTATCAAAGTTCCAAAAGTTTACCTTGTTCACATTAATGGCAAATTCACTCCTGAAGATGCTGAAAAAATGGTCAATGGTATTGTAATTGAGACAGATTCCGGCGAAAAGAAAACCGCTTATGCTGAAACTTTACCAATAGAAATAACTTCTAAATCTTCTGAGATTCAAGTAGTATTATATCAAGGTATTAACAGACAAATTCGTAAAATGTTTGCTAAACTTGGATTTGAAGTAGAAAGCTTAAAAAGAATTCAACATGCAACTTTAACAATTGAAGGTTTAAAGCGTGGCGAAGTTAAGGCTATTAAACCAAAACAAGTTAAAGAATTAAAAGCCTATATCGCAAAAATCAAGAGGGAATATGCTAAAAGTTGCGATAACGGGTAATATTGCGTCAGGAAAGTCTGAAGTAGAAAAAATAGTTGCACAATTTTATCCGGTTTATGATGTTGATAAAATTGCCCATAACATTCTTGGAAACGTCGATAGAAAAGCTCTTGGTGAAAAAGTATTTTCAAATCCGAAGGCTTTAAAAGAGTTAGAGGAATTTATACACCCAAAAGTCAAGCAAGAAATTATTAATGTTTTTAATGGAATTGAAACAGAGAAAAATATTGCCGGTCTTATAGCACCTTCATCAAACAAAAATATTATTTTTATATCTATTCCGCTTCTTTTTGAAACAGGTTTTGAAACTTTGTTTGACAAAATTGTTTTTGTTCAATGTGACGATAATTTAAGGCTTCAACGTCTTATAAAAAGAAATAATTATACAGAAGAGTATGCCAAAAAACGCATGGACTCTCAACTTCCACAAGAAGATAAAATTAAAAAATCCGACTTTGTTTTAAATAACAATTCTTCAAAAGAAGATTTAAAAGCACAAGTTTTAGAACTTATAAAAAATTTAGGCTAATATTTGTTGGAAAGTTTTCTTGCCTTGTATAATTCAAATACGCTTATCAAGAAAAACATTCCGAATACTGCTAAGTATGATTTGTTGGAGTAAACAATTACATTGCCGACTTTTTCCGGAGTAAATAAGTTTAGCAAAAATCCCATTGCAGTGCCTAAAAAACCCACCATCATAAAGAAACAGAAGTTCATAATACTAACTGCTGTACCGGAAACCATTTTTCTATTTGTAAGGTGCAGAACCGGTACTAATAGAGATGTTAGGCTTGCATTGCCTGCTAAAACAAAGAATATAAGAGCAATGTATCCTGTACGTATGTTAAATATCAAACATAAACATATTATCAAAAGGCTTACAAATGTTATAACAGAAGCATTTTTTAAAAACATAACTCTGCGGTTGTGGCACATTTTGCAAAAAGAAGCGTTAATTATATTAAAAATCGCAGCAATGACTGCCATTATAGATAGAACAACAGAAGCTTTTGAAGGTGCCATCATACAAAAATCTTCTAAAAACTTTTTTCCGATTATAGCTTGAATAGCGTATGATATTCCGAAATTGCAGCAAGCAAAACTGAATAAATTTCTGTTGTGTTTTTTATGCAAAACTAATCGGAATGGTAATGTTCTCAATTTTACATTTTCGTTAATTTCTGGGAATTTAATCTTTGTCGAAAGAAGTGCGAATAATATTACACCGGCTGCGACAATTCCGCCTATTACAAGTAGAATTTCTCTCCAGTTAATATATTGCATCATAAATACGAATGGTGCATTTGCGGCAATGCCACCACAATATCCGATACAAAGCATTACGGAAATCGCAATTCCAAAATTTTTATCTGAGAAAAATTCTCTTAATTCTCTAATCAAACTTAGATAAAAAGTACTACCGCCAAGCCCTACTAGTACTCTAGAAAAATACATCAGTGGTAAATTCGACGAAATCGGGAATAATAAAGCTCCAAGTCCAAGAATCGCACCGCCTGCAAACATTACTCTCAAACCGCCGAATCTATCAACCAGAACTCCGATTACAAGTTGGTTGAACGCATAAATATACATAAATATTGCGCCAAACGCAGTTATATATGGAGCAGTTACGGATAATTCCTGTTGTAAGACATCAAAAACTGCCCCAGGAATTGCTATTCTTTGAAAATTCGCAACAAAATAAAATAGTGCTCCTAATAATATTAGTGTAAACTTAACCCATCCCGACTTTTTCATAACCATTCCAGAATACCGCTAAAAGAAAGATGTGTCAAATTATTAAGTAGGGTCTATTTCCCTAAAACACTTTCTCCGGAAATTTTTTCACCTTTAATAACATACCTTGCTGTTTCTGTTTTCATAAGGTGATTATCAACAAGCGAGTATGATTCAAGACTCAAAGTATTTATTCCGCTAAAGTTGTTGTCTGAAAGTCTTAGGGTAATTGTGTCTGTTAAGATTTTATTATCATATGGAGCTTTTTTTGAGAAAACTATCAAATTTCCTTCAACCGTTTTTAGAGATACTTCTGCGTTAGCACCTGTGAATGGATTTGATAAAGTTACTTTGTCACCGACTCTTGATAGTGTCCAAAAATCTATACTTTGTGGTTTAAAAGTACCATAGCTGTTTGTATCTTCCAATTTTGCTATAACCCTCCAACTGCCAAAGAAAGCTTTGGGTATATCATTAACTGATACTCCGGCTTTTAGTGTGAATTCTTCTGCTAAAACAGGAGTTAGACAAAAAAATGCAAATAATAAAATTAAAGCTCGTTTAAAAATCTTCATAAAGATATTATAACAATAATTTGAAAAAAGTCATCGGTTATTTTAATACTTTTATTTTTATGTTACTCTATTGTTATATTTACACGAGCGAGGGATTAATATGACAGAAACAAAGATGAAGATAGAAGATTTGCCAACTGTTTATGATGCTAAATCTACAGAAGAAAAGATGTATAAATTTTGGGAAGATGGCGGTTATTTTAAAGCTGATGCACATTCTAAGAAGCCACCTTTCACTATTGTTATTCCGCCACCAAACGTTACAGGTGTTTTGCACATGGGACACGCACTTGACGGAACTTTACAAGATATTTTAACTCGTTATCACAGAATGAGCGGTTATGAGGCTCTTTGGCTTCCGGGTACTGACCACGCCGGTATTGCAACACAAGCAGTTGTCGAAAAACAGCTTAGAAAAGAAGGCTTAACTCGTCACGATATCGGTAGAGAAGAATTCTTGAAACGCACATGGAAATGGGCAAATGAACATAAATCTGCAATTCTAAACCAATTTAGAAGATTGGGTGCATCTTTTGACCGTTCAAGAGAAAGATTTACTTTTGATGAAGGCTGTTCAGAAGCTGTAAAAGAAGTTTTTGTTACTCTTTATAACAAAGGATTAATTTATAAAGGTGCATATATTGTAAACTGGTGCCCTCGTTGTCAATCTGCAATTTCTGATATCGAAACAGAATACGAAACAGAACAAGGACATATGTGGGAAATTTCTTATCCACTTGTTGGAGAATCAGGTGCAATTATTGTTGCAACAACGCGTCCTGAAACTATGTTTGGTGATGTTGCGATTGCGGTTCACCCTTCTGATAAAAAATATTCAGAATTAATCGGCAAAACTGTAATGATTCCGCTTTCAGGTCGTCAAATACCTATTATTGCTGATGAATATGTAGATAAGTCATTCGGTACAGGTGCTGTAAAAATTACTCCTGCACACGATCCTAACGATTATGAAGTTGGTAAACGTCATAACTTTAAACCTATTTGGGTTCTTGATGAAGAAGGCAAAATGAAGGCTTGTGCTGAAGTACCTCTTGAATATCAAGGTCTTGATAGATATGAAGCTCGTAAAAAGATTGTTGATATGCTAAGCTACAACAATTTCTTGTTGCGTGTAAAAGACCACGAACATAATGTTGGTAAATGTCAAAGATGTAACACAACTATTGAACCACTTCTTTCAGAACAATGGTTTGTAAAAATGGCTCCACTTGCTAAAGAAGCAATTGCAGCAGTAAAAGACGGCAGAATAGAATTTATACCTGAAAGATGGGAAAAGAACTATTTAGGCTGGATGGAAAATATCAGAGATTGGTGTATTTCAAGACAATTATGGTGGGGACATCAAATACCAGCTTATTATCATAAAGTAACAGGTGAAATGGTTGTAGCTAAGGAAAATCCAGATCCTGAAAATTATGTACAAGACAGTGATTGTCTTGATACTTGGTTCTCATCAGGTTTGTGGCCATTCTCAACAATGGGATTTCCTAATGCAGAAACAGATGATTTCAAAAAATTCTATCCAACATCAGTTCTTGTAACCGGTTTTGATATTATCTTTTTCTGGGTTGCAAGAATGATTACAATGGGTTTGGAATTCACTGGTAAGGCACCATTCTCAAAAGTCTATATCCACGGTCTTATTAGAGATGAAAAAGGTCAAAAGATGTCTAAATCAAAAGGCAACACTATTGACCCTGTACAAATCATTGATAAATACGGCTGTGATGCTTTGAGATTTACAATGACATCTCTTTGTACTTATGGTGGTCAAGATATCAAGGTTTCTGATGAAAGATTTGAATATGGTAGAAATTTCGCCAATAAACTTTGGAATGCTTCAAGATTTGTACTTATGAACCTTGAAGGTGTTGATAACCAGCCAATTGATAAGTCTAAATTAACACTTGTTGATAAATGGACTTTGAACCAACTTAATGAAACCGCAAAAACAGTTAATGAGAATATGAAAGAGTATAGAATTGGTGAAATCGCTCACACTCTATATGATTTCTTCCGTAGTGAATACTGTGACTGGTATGTTGAAATTGCTAAAATTCAACTTCAAGACCCTGAATTAAAGATGAACACTCAAAGAGTATTGAGATACGTTCTTGATATGTCATTGAGAATGCTTCATCCTATTATGCCGCATATTACTGAACAAGTATGGCAAGGCGTTAAAGGGGTAAGTGGATTTGGTAGTGATGTTGATGCACCGGAAGCTTTGATTATCGCAAAATATCCGGTATATGAAGAAGGTTTGAGCTTCCCTAAAGAAGCTGTAGAAATGAAGCTTGTATTTGATACAATCACATCTTTGAGAAACGTAAGACAAAGCTTCAATATTCCAACTTCTGCTACTGTTGATGTTGAAATTAGAGCTGATAAAGCAGAAAAAGATATTTTTGCAGAAATCGAACCATATATCCATAGATTAGCAAAAGTTAACAACATAAGTTATGCTCAAATGGATGCTCCAGTGCCTCCAAAATCTGCAACTGCTGTTGTTTCAGCTTCAAAACTAATTGTTCCGCTAGCTGATTTGATTGATTTGAAATCAGAAATCAAACGTCAAGAGAAAAAATTGGACAAATTGACAAACGAAAAGAATTCTCTTGAAGGCAGAATGAAGAACGAAAAGTTTGTTGCAAATGCTCCTAAAGAACTTGTTGAACAAACCAATGCGAGAATTGCGGAAATTTCTGCTCAACAAAAAGTTATTGAAGATTTGATTGAATCTTTAAAATAATTTGTAGAGATATAGATGATTAGAGGCATAGTTATTATTTTAACTATGCCTCTTTAATTTTGTCCAAATAATCTTTATTGTTTTCTAGGGTATCTTTACTTGCTACAATAGAGTATATTGGCGGATTTTTGAATATTTTATCTGCATAATTCAAAATGTCATCTTTTGTAATTTTATCAATCTCATCATAAAGTTGATTAGAATAAGTTATTCCATATTTTGAATTCAAACCTAAATCAAGTGCGCCCAATTTGGCATCAGTTCCTTCCATTTGGAGTAGATTAGCTTTCAAACTCAATTTTGCATTCTTTAAATCTTGTTCGGTAAACTTACCAGACTTTAATTCATTAATCTGCTTTTTGAAGCCATCAATCGACTTTTGAACATTCTCGTAAGAAAATTCGCCAATATCTTTATTATCGGTTGTCGTTAATATATTGCAAGAAATTTCGCCCAAGTCACCATTTTTTTCTATATTTGAGTAAACAGAATATGCTAAATGTTCTTTTTCTCTTAAGACATTAAATAGCCCAATGCTGGAATTTGTAAGAATAGAATTTGTAAGTTCTCCAAGAACAGAATCCTTAATAGAGTTTCCGCGTTTAAACTTGTGAACCATCATTATATCAGCCTGAGAGTTGTTGTTTACTTTGCTCAATACAATAGGCTTGCTGTTTGGATTATAAACATTTACTAATTCAATATTATTTGGTTTAACTCTATTTAATCCACTAGAAAACTCTACGATTTCTGCTTCTATTTCCGGATGTTCTGTCGGAACATTCGCTGTAATTACACCTCTAGCATTTTCTAAAAAGTATTGTTGGCAATCTTTTATATCTGCTAAAGTGATGTTATTTAAATTATTTAAGATTTCGGTATCTGAAAAATCATATGGATTATTTTGCGCATCTGCATTCAAATATAATCCATATGCGCTATCTTGTTTTCTAGTTATAAAATCTCTAATTTTTTCTTTTGCTTTAGCTAGATTTTCTTCTGTAAGTCTTGGTTCATAAAGAAGCTGTTTTAGGTTTTTATAAGCTAACTTTCGACCTTCAAATCCTGCTGTAGAAGCTAAATTTAAGCTTTTAGAAGTCACGCTGCTAACTAAACTTAAATTGTTTTTTTCTTTGAATCTGCTGAATTCATTTTCGTCTTTAGATGCAGTTCCCATTCCCAGCATCATATCAAAAACTTCAATAACACCGGCTTTTTTGTTGTATGGTTTATTCAATTGTAAATCCAAATTGTACTGAATATTATTATTTTTAGTTTTACACAATCCCAAATTGTAATTATTATCTAATTTGCATTCCTTAATATTATTTGTATTTATCGGTTTACGATTAGTTTTACCTTTAAAAGTTGGTGCATTTGTTTGTTGCGGGTGTACAAGAGTTATAGCTGTCTTATTAATGTCAAAGTATTTCTTTACACCATCTTGAACATCTTCTGGTGTAATACTTGCTAATATGCTGTTATAGTTAGAGATGTAATCTAAATTTTGGTTCAAAACTGCGTTTCCAACGATGTTATTAACATCTGACGAGAATTCCATTGCATTTTCTTTGGCTTTTAATATTCGCTGTTTAATTTCTTTCAAAACTTCTGTATCAGGTTTTGGTGCAGATGATATTGCATCAAAAATTGTATGCAAAACTTTTTCTGAATTATTATCTGCAGTGTTACAAGCTATATAAGCCATATTGGGTTCATATAAATTGGTGCTGATTTTTTCGCTATCAATGTAAGGATGAGCATTATATTGTTTTAAATTCTGCCTTAATCCTACTGAATATGACATTAAATAAGCCTTTGCAACATCAAAGATGACTTTTTCTCTGGCATTATTACTTCTAGGACCTGCAAAACCAAGAATTACTTCTGTAGACTTTGCTTTATCATTAACAAAATCTTTTCTTACGGTCTTTTCGATAGGGCTTAATTTCTCGACAAACCTACCTCCCTGTGGCTTTTTATTAGAGTTGAAATTTTTTGCAACAAGCTTTATGACTTCTTCCGGATTAACATCACCAGTAACAACGATATTCATATTATCAGGCGTGTAGTACTTGTTATAATAATCTACTACATCTTTTCTTGTTAAATTTTTGATATGCTTGACGCTGCCGCCAACTAACTCATCAGCAGGATTTTTGATATTAAATAATGTTCTAACTGTCTGATCCATTGCAATAGTTTGTGGGTCATCGAGTATCATGTTGATTTCAGAGCAAACCGGATGCTTCTCTTTTGCAATCATATCATCAGATAGTTTTAAATCTTCTCCCATTGCAGCAATAATCTTGATTTGTTTCTCCAAATCATTATCTCCAAGCTGCGGAGTCGAATTTACATAATCTGTTATAGCATAATTAGTACTTGCATTAGCCCAACCGCCAAGTTCATCAATCTTTTTGAAAGAATCTCCGACTTCTAATTTTTCATGCCCATTTTCACCATTTGTGCCATTGAAAGCCATGTGTTCTAAAAAGTGGCTAATTCCTTTTATATCACCAGTTTCATTCATAGAGCCTACATTAACGTAGCTTTTTACAACAGCAGGAGAATTTTCCATTGGTACGACGGATACTCTATATCCGTTCGCAAGTTTGTATTGGTGTATTTTTAACCCATTATCTAATTCTACGGTAGGTAATTTTGTGTATTGTTGTGGTAATTTCACGCTAAAATCCGGAGTTATACCAGATAACTCACGAATTTGCGGGTAAGTGACATTAGATTGAACATCTTTTTTAGTGTCAGTTTTACCCCTAAAAAATACGCTTTGAATATTACCAACTTTCATAACCATACATTATATATAAAACAATAAATTTACTAAAATTGCTATAATGTAAAGAAAGATTGCATTTCTGTAAAACACAAAGAGGCTTACCGCAGCAAGCCTCTTTGTGTTTTATTATATAAATTATTATTCTTCAAATTGTTCTGCGATTTCAAAAGGTTGTTCAGCCAATTTTAAGGTTTCTCTATCAATAATACCTCTTTTTAATTCAGTAAAAGAAGCTTTCTGAGAGTTGAATTTCTTTTTCAAAAATTCATAAGCAACTTTAGGGTCACATTTTGTACCGCAAGTGAACAAGTCAACAGCCGCATAACCTAATTCCGGCCAAGTGTGAATTGCCAAGTGGCTTTCAGAAATAATAACTACACCGCTAACGCCATATGGATTAAACATATGAAAGCACTTTTGAACGATTGTCGCACCGCACTCAAGAGCAGCTTCTATCATGTACTTTTCTACTTTATCATTACTATTTAATATATTTGGATCACATTCAAAAAATTCTGCAAGAACGTGTTGTCCTAAGTTTACTCTGTCCAAGTTTTGTTTTTCTAGCTCGTCAAGTGAAGATGATACAATTGTCAATTCATGTGCCTCCTTTTCCAAAGATGCTATTAGCATCAATTAATAATTTTTACTAACTTCTATATATTACTATAAAAAACAAAAAATTTGTATATTTTACACTTTTTCTTGTTTTGCGTAACAATTTGTTACAAAAATAAAGCAAATTACACTAAAACTTCTTTTTCATTTTTATATGTAACATACCCTAATGGTGCAGCCGGAGGTTTGCGCAAATATTTTGCTTGTGTATAAATTATTCCGACCTTAGATGGCTGTTTTGCAGATGAATATTCGCGTGCAAGTTTGCAACATTCAAATAACACTTCTTCATCCGGTTGAATGCCATTAAATTTAAGTAATACGTGTGAGCCAGCGCATAATCTTGCATGGAACCAGATATCCTCATCTTTAGCAAGCTTAGAAATAATATAATCATTTTGCTTATTATTTCTGCCGACAAAAACATCAAATCCATTAATATTTAGTTTTAGCAGTTCTGATTTTTCTTGTTTTTTAGGCTTAATTTCATCTAGTTGTAATTCAGCTTTAATTTCTTCAAAATCTTTTATGTTTTTGGCTTCTTCAATACTATAAATCAAGTTTTCCAGATAATCTTTTTCCATATTTAAGCCATTTAACATTTCAAAAGATTTTTCTTTGGTTATTTTTGATTTTGTATAAAGCTTAAAATACCTTTGTGCATTTTCATTAAGCGTTTTTGTTTCATCAAGTTCAATTGTGATATTTTGATTGTTTATATAATCAAAAACTTCAATATTTTTCTGATAATCTTTTTTCTGGTATAAATTTGCCGTTAAAAGCTCTCCGTAAAGTTTATATTTTTCTGTATTATCTCGTTTTTTTAAAAGAACGGTAATTTTATCAATAGAACCTTTTACCTTCTTTAGCTTCGGATTAACAATTGCCAAAAGTCTATGGCGCTCATTTTTTATGTTATTTTTTTCTTGTAAATTCGCGTAATAATCATCAATTACACTATTTGCAGGTAAGTTTGTTTGGTTAAGTTTAGCCAATAAACTTTCTGTTGGTATATTGGGGCTTGTTGGAGGATAAATATATTTTAATCCGCCTTGAAGTTCTCTATATCGGCTTTTTTCTACTCCGACATTGTGAGCGCAACCGATAATAATCGAATTTTCTCTATCATATAAGATTACATTTGAGTGTTTTCCCATAAGTTCAACACACAAACAAAGTGAACGCTTTTGCGACAGTTCATCCATCGTTTCAAAATGAAATTCAATAATTCTCTCATTTTCAACGACCAGCGCATCAGCAATTCGGCAGCTTTCTAAATACTTTCTTAGCAACATACAAAACATTGGAGGATGTTTAGGAATTGCTAAGTTTCGTTTTTCTTCGTTTTCTTTCGACATAAAACATATGTGATATGTCTGCGGAGAAATGTTTATGTATAATTTTCTTCCTTCACCATTATTTCTGAGTGAAAGTACAAAATCCCTTCTTGTAGGTTGTTGAATCTTTTGGAGTCTTGCTCCGATTATAAAATCAATGTTTTCTTCAAAAAAATGTTTAAGTGTAATACAATCAATATTTATCATTATCTATATCCACCGTACTGATTGATATTATACTGCGAACTTGGATAGCTTGTATACATTTTATTTCTTGTCTGATAATTTGATTGGGCTTGCCAATAAGGAGTTTGTCGTTGGCGCATTCTAGCTCGATATTGCTGTCTTTGATAAGTTTGCATTTGCATTGTGCGATATGCTGCAGCATTGATAGACGCAGCAAACGCGCCGGTAGAAAATATTATTAAGGTTATTAGTGTTAAAAATCTTTTCAAAATTTACCTCTCATATTTACCCCCTCATATTTACCCCCTCACCCGAATTTCTAAGCTTCGAGCATAGCTCTCAACTTGAAATTTTACCCAGTCTTGGATTATTCGGGCGAGCATAACATTCCAATGTCACCAAATCCTAACGGATTTTTATAGCCATTTCCATGTTATTTGCTCTTACTGGCTAATGCCCTACCGAAAATTCGCTCTCCCACAAGGGGCGAGGGGTACACCGTTTACACTCCCGTAGCAATCAAATCTGGATGTTCTATAACAGTGCGGACATAATTGTAATATTCATTCTTGTAACCGTATTTTTCGATTTTATTCAAAAGTTCTTCTTTTGAAATAAAACCTTGGTTGTAAGCAATTTCTTCCAAACAAGAAATCTTTACACCTTTATTTAGCTCCATTGTTTGAACAAACAAACTTGCTTGTAACATGGAATCGTGCGTTCCTGTATCAAGCCAAGCAAAACCTCTACCAAGAATCTCGACATTAAGTTCGCCTTTTTCAAGATACATTTTATTAAGGTCAGTAATCTCCAATTCACCGCGCTTGGATGGTTTAAGAAGTTTTGCGTAATCGCAAACTTTGTTATCATAGAAATACAAACCGGTTACAGCATAATTAGATTTCGGATTTGCCGGTTTTTCTTCTAAAGAAATTGCTTTATTATTGCTGTCAAATTCGACTACACCAAATCTTTCTGGATCTTTTACCGTATATCCGAATACCGTTGCTCCGCAATGTTTTTTTAACGCATCTTTCATAATAGTAGAGAAACCATGACCATGGAAAATGTTGTCACCAAGAATTAATGCCACGTCTTCTCCATCAATAAAATCTTCTGCAATTAAAAATGCATCTGCGATACCTCTTTGTACATATTGGATTCGGTATTGCAAATTTAAACCATACTGAGAACCGTCACCGAGAAGTTTGATAAAATTATCATAATCAGACTCATTGGTAATAATCAAAATATCTTTAATCCCCGCAAGCATAAGTGTTGATAGCGGATAATAAATCATTGGTTTATCGTAAATAGGAAGTAATATTTTAGATATTGGCTGTGATGCCGGATATAATCTTGTTCCTGCTCCTCCTGCTAAAACGATACCTTTCATATTCCCTCCTAATTTCTAAATCTTTTCATTTCGTTTTCAGTACACACTGTGTCCATTAAACAGTCTGGTAATATTTGCATAGCTTTATGCTTTTTGCTGTTTATCATAACTACGTAAGGAACGTAGCCACCTCTATATTCATACATCAATTTTCGACCGTAATTTGTTGAAGCGTCAACTTTTATGAACGAAAATTCACCATTATGTGCTTTCATTAATTTATTATACATTGGTGAATATATTTTGCAATATTTGCAATCTGGCGTGTACAAATATAAAAATACATTATGACCTTTGTTGATTGCATTTTCAACTTCTCCCGCAAAAGACGGTAAAATTAAAAATGCCGATAAAAATAATAATAAACCCTTCTTAATCATAACACTGATGATATCATTATTATAAACCATTTTCAATAGGTAATAAATTTATATCCGACTAAATGTTGACTTTTATATTCCAATCATTAAATTTAGGATATGACTAAAGATTATTATAAAATTTTAGATATTGAAGAATTTTCGACACAGGATGAAATCAAGTGTGCATACAGAAAGCTAGCTCGCAAGTGGCACCCTGATGTGGCAGGCAATTCTCCTGATATTATTGCAAAATTCAAAGAAATTAATGAAGCTTACGAAATCCTTTCAAATTCTGTAAAGAAAGCTGATTATGATAAAGCCAGAAAATTTTATAATTATAGCAGTCAACAAACAAAGACTACTGAAAAAAGTACAACATACAACAAAAATACAACAAATCCTAATTTCAAAGAAACACAGCACGAAAAGAGAACCAGCTCTTTTAATTGGGAAGAATTTTTTAAGCCTAAAAAAGAGATTAAAACACCAAAACGTGGTGAAGACATTTTCTCTGATGTTGAAATTTCTGTGTTTGAAGCTATTAGTGGAACTACAAAAGTTATCAATATGCTTCAAACTCAAGTATGTCCAAATTGTGGCGGAAGGAAATTTGTAAACGGTAATAAATGCTCTTATTGTAAGGGAAAAGGGGATATTTCTTCTTATAAGAGATTTAGTGTGAAAATACCTGCCGGTATAAAAGATGGTTCAAAAATCAGATTGGCGGAAGAAGGTGAAAAGGGTAAAAATGGTGGTCGCAATGGTGATTTGTACTTAACGATTCATATTAGAGAACCGCAAAATTATAAAACAGATGGGTTAAATATTCTAAAAAATATTCCGCTAGCACCATATGAAGCTGTTTTAGGAACCGAAATTATAATATCAACTCTAATAGGTAATGTTTCTCTAAAAATTGCTCCGAATACAAAGAACGGACAAAAAATTCGTCTTTCAGGCTGCGGAATTAAGCAAAATGATAAAATTGGTGATATGATAGTAACTGTAGAAATTCAAATTCCTCAAGATTTGTCTGTAGAAGAAATTGATTTGTATAAAAAATTACAGGAATTGCGAGGTGGTAAAAGGGTATTTTAATCATCAATGGAAACTAGTATAAAAGAAATTTTCGCATCAATTCAAGGCGAAGGACCATATATCGGGTATAAACAATTATTTATAAGATTTTGTGGATGTAATCTAAATTGCAATTATTGCGATACAGAATTTGGTGTAAGTGATTCTAAAAAGTATTCAGCAAATGAGTTAGCAAATATTGTTAATGATAATTTGGATTGTCATTCCGTATCATTAACAGGCGGAGAGCCACTTTTGAATGTGAAATTTATGAAAGAATTTTTGCCAAAATGTGAACTTCCTATATACTTAGAAACCAATGGAACGCTTAATAAGGAAATAGCTGAAATTATTGATTTTGTCACTTATATTTCAGCGGATATAAAACTGCCAAGCTGTACTGGACTAAAGCCTTTGTGGAAGGAGCATGACAAGTTTTTTAATATTGCTTCAAAGCAAATTCTCTTTGCAAAAGTTGTTTTTGGTAAGGACGTAACTGATGATGAAATAAAACAGGCATGTGAGCTTTGTAGCAAGTATGATATAGAGCTTGTTCTGCAACCTAAAATGAATGGTGTTATACCGGAAGTTAAATCAGATTTTATGGAAAAAGTTTTGGATAAGGCTTTAAAATATTATAAAAAAGTTCGTTTGATTCCGCAAGTGCATAAGTTTATTGATGTACAGTAAACTTGTAAGTTCACTTCGAGGAGGAGTTTGTAATTTTAATACAAATCACTAATTTACTACCAAGGAGCCGATAATTGTGTCTACGTGCGTAGGTAAATACAACATCAATCTTGTAGTCCTACTTTGAGGCGAAGCCAGTAGCTATAAAATAATCTTGTAATTACCACTAAGCAGCCGACCCAATGTCTACGTGCGTAGCACCTAGTAGAGGCAATATTTGATGGCTTCAATCATTGATTCGGGGTTAGCCAGATTCTTTCCAGCGATGTCAAACGCTGTACCATGACTAGGAGATGTTCTTATTATGTCAAGTCCTATTGTCATATTTACTGTTTTTTCAGAGGCTACGGCTTTTATTGGAATTAAACCTTGATCGTGGTAGCAAGCTATGTAGCAATCATACATCTGTTTTTCTCCACGCAAATAACTTTGAACTGCTTTTACAAAAAGCGTGTCAGCCGGTAGCGGATTTGTAATGTTGATTCCGCGCTTGCGTACGGCTTCTATTGCCGGTAAAATTTTTTCGTCTTCTTCTGTTCCTATAACACCGTGTTCTCCGGCATGCGGATTCAGGGCACAGAGTGCAAAATTAGGCTTCTTTATCATTAATTTATTTTGGAAGAAACTTCTTAAGCGTTCTGTTTTTTCGATTAAAAGCTCTTTTGTAATTAAATCACTAACATCTTTAAGGGCGCAATGGCGTGTTAAAAGAAGAACTCTAAAATCTTTTGATACAAATAACATTTCAGCTTTTTGTCCATCGTGCGCAAGAAAATGTTCTAAAATCTCGGTTTGTCCTTTGTAGTGATGTCCTGCAAGATTCATTGCTTCTTTAGATGTTGGCGCTGTTACGATAAACTTTGGATTTAATTCACAAGCTTTTTCTAGCGCTCTGAACGCAAATTCTCCGGCTTCTGCTGACACTTCTCCCGGAATAACTTTGTTAGGATAATCAATTTCTATCATTTCATAATTGTTTTGGAGAGAACCGTATGTGTTCAAAACCTTTGAGTTAGAAATTATTACAATATCTCTAGCCGGCAAGTTCATTAAATTAAGCGCTTTTATAGTGACTTCGGCGCCAATACCGTTTGGGTCACCGGTTGTTATAACAATTTTGTTTGCGTAATTACTCATGATGTTTAAAATAATCCAAAATTTCTATTAAAGTTCTTGTGTTACCTAAATTCCCTGATTTTGTAACAATCCATCTGCCGTTTTCATCAGAACATAATGAAATTGCGGGTGCAACTTCGTCCATCAGACGGAGCTCGTTTGTATTAATAGCTTTGCAGCATTTGTAAGATGTTTCACCGCCAAGAGTTATTAGTACAACATTGATTTGTGCTAAGACTCTTTTGGTGAGTGCTGCTAAATAATCTGTAATCATGCTTGCAAGCTTGTCTTTTGTAAGCTCTGCGTTAAATGAATCGTCAGAAAATCCGTCGAAATTTGCTATCAGGTGTGAAGTGTGAACTGTTACTGTCACACCGCTTCTTAGATTGGTTACAATTCTCTCTACTATATCATTGTCAACGCCATCAAGAATATCGGATGTTTCTAATGCTATAAAATTAATGTCATTATAATCATCAGAATTTTCGAGCTTTGTGATTTGCTCTGCTGTAATATTTGTGGCTGTACCTGATACTATGAATTTAGGCAATTTTTCTAATTTTATTGGTTCACGTTCTCTTTCTATGCCGGAAAGCCAACATTTCCCAATGACTTGAGCTCCGGCAGCTGTTCCGGTTGGCAAAAGCTTTTTCTCACATTTTTTTATCGCTAAAGCTAATTGTTCAATATCTGTAATAGATACTGCGTCTGCTACAATAAGCTTTTTACCTTCTTTTAATAATTCATTGATTTTAATCAGGATTGGACCTGCTCCGTTCATGACGGTTTTTAAATCAATAATTCCTACTAAATCCTTGTCATTTTCGTTTAATTGAGATCTTAGTAGTGTTGGAATGTGGGATTCTAAAATTGGAGAATGCGGATCCATTGCCATTTCTGTGCGTCCTAAAGGTACACCTTTAAGCAGGTGATAACCGCCAACTGTAATTCTTCCTTCTTGTGGAAATGCCGGCATGATTATTGCTGCATCGTATTCAAGAATATTTATCATAGTAAGCGTTTCCGGCGCAATGTTTCCACGCATTGTTGAATCTATTTTTTTATAATAATATTCAAACGAGAAATTCTCTTGGAAAGATTTAAGTGCTTTTTTGACGTTTTCAACAGCTTGATTAGCCGGAATGTTTCTTGATTCTGTAGAAATTGCCCAGACTTCAGTTTCTTGCTTTTTGTTAGGAATGTAATCCTGATTAAGCAAGATTTCTGTATTAGCTCCTCCCAAGTGAAATTGGAGCGCTGTATCGTTTGCGCCTGTTAAATCGTCCGCAACTATTCCAACTATGTCAGAAAATATCATTGTTCTGCGTCTCTTTTAGAACCTAATAATCTTACTGTGTTTGCTACAATCAAGAATCTTTCTCTTTCTTCGCCTGATTGATCAGTCCATTTGCTGATAGAAATTCTACCATCTACAGCAACTTGACGACCTTTTTTTATGTATTCGCCGGCAAATTCAGCTTGTTTGTCCCAAACTTCAATATTAAACCAGTCTGTAACTTCTTCTTTTGTTTTTGAATCCCATCTGCCAACGGCTAAAGAAAAATTAGTTTTAACTTTTCCTGATTCAAAATATTTGATTTCAGCATCTTGTCCTGCTCTACCTACGATAGTTGCTGTATTCATTAATATTTTCTCCTTATCAAAATAATAAATACATTATATCATGTAACAAATTTAAAAAAGTAACTATTACTAATTGTAAATTTTTTTAAGCTAAATAGCAAAAAATAAAATTAGGTACCTTAACATAACATAGGTTAAGGAGAATTATAAAGTGATATTAGGAATTAATTCAGCAGATGCAACAGCAAAAATACCTGCATACAAAAGGTCTTTTACAAAGTTACGTGATCCCCAAAATACAGCAAATACGGTTACAAACCCAAATAATACAGAATTATCCGGTGTGCCAAAGAGCTATATAACTTTTAGAGCAAGTGAAGATAAAACCGATTTGAATTTTACGGATGATGCTAAGGAAATATTAAAGGATGCAAAAGATATTGCTATAACATTAGGACATGGTGAAATTACTCCGGAACACGTTATAGAGGCTGAAATTCAACATACAGTAAATCTGGCAAAAGATTTACCAAAGGAACTTATTGAAAGCGGTGGTGTAGAAGATTTGTCTGCTATGACAAAATTAGCAAAACAATATTCCGGCAAAAATATGATGGAAACAGAAAATTCCAGAGATTATTTATTTGGCGCAATGCAAGATTTACAGGAAAATAACGCCGAAGCTATAAAAGCAATGCCAAAAGTTGAAACAAATGGTGATATTAAGTTATCAGATAAATTTGATAAAAAATTAAGAGAACTTAACACTCCTTATCTGGATTCGTACATGTTACTCGGCACGGCATTTAACACAATATCTGCGGATGGAACAAAATATCCGGTATCTTTCTTAGAAGATATGCAAAGTTACACATTCTACAAGACTACAGAAGAAATTAACAAAGATTATATGCCAGCTTATGATAAAAGAGCAATTGACGTTTGGAATAAACTTGCTCTTGGCTCAAATTTGAATGTTACATATGAAGATAAAAAAGAAGCTGATAGATTAGTAGCGAGTCTTATTGAAACTGTTAATGCTCAAAAATACGGAAACTTTAACCAAGAAAATACAATATTCTTTACTATGTCAGACTCAATCAACGATGTAGGTTTGTTAAAAGAAATTGAGATGATAAAAGAAGGTACACCGGAAGAAAATAAAATTATCACTGTAAATATGGATCAATTACTTGTAAATTCTCAAGCAACAAATGAGAAGGATAAAATAGCAGGTGTTGTGAGATTATCTCAAATTATAAACAGCAAAGATGATGGTATAAAATTAGTCCTTTGCTACAGTAATGATGTATATTACAAACTTGTAAATGATCCAAGTTTAGGTGCAATGTTCAAAAACTATTTGACATATTCAATTCCACCTATTCAAACTTATGAAGCAAAAGAAATCATCACTGATGATATGTTAAAGGATATCAAAACACCTTTCTCAAAAGAAGCAAAAGACAGAGTAATTTTCCACGCTGCAAATATGCAAGGTGTATTTCCGGATAAAGCTTTGGATTTGATGAAAAGAATCGCTTCTTATTACGGAAACCAAAAACAAAAAATTGAAAGCAGTGATGTAGATGAATTTGCTCAAATTGCTTATGAATTATTTGATAAAAGCTCTCAAAAACAAGGTGTTGTTTATGATACCGGCAAAACTTTAGATAGAATGTATGGTAAAGAAACAACTAAAAAGGATATTGAGGCTATAATCAGACAAATTAAGACCGGTAATATCGGAACAAGAGGTATTGTGATTTATTCTCGTGATCCGGAAGCAGGTTCCGGTAGAAAATATACAGCAGAAACAATTGCAGGAGAAGCAAAAGTTCCGTTTGTTTCTATTAATACTGCAGACTTTGCTGATTCTGAAAGGGACGAAGATAATCACATCGTAGAAACCCCTAAAAATGCAATGAAAAGAGTTTTCTCTGAAGCTAAAAAAGCTGCAAGACAGAACCCTTATAAAACTGCCATTTTGTATGTAAGTGATTTTGAACAATTTGCGTTCTCAGGACCTTATCTCCCTGGGTATAAACAAGCTATGTCACAATTGACTACTGAAATGGAAAAAGCAGTAAACGAGGATGTTAACATTGTAGTAATTGGTTCTACTGACGAATACTATGCTGATGCAATTCCAATGGTTGCAAGAGGCTTTAGCCAATCTATAGTAGTAGATTCTCCTGCTTTTAATAAAAAAGCCAGACGTGAAATTCTTGCAAACAGAATAAAAGATACTAATTTATCGGTAGAATCAGATAATAATGACAAAATGTTGGATAAACTTGTCAAAATGACAGAATATATGTCTTTTGTAGAAATCAAATCTTTGGTTGATAAAACAAAACAAATCATGTATGAACGTGGTAAAAACATAGCTTCTATTGGAGATTTTATTGAAGCATATTTACAGCTTTCAACAGGAAGAACTTCTCATCCTGAAATGCCAGAATACAATAAACGAACCGTGACCTCACATGAATGTGGTCATGCCACTAACCTAGAAGTTATGGGCGATATATTAGCCAGAAAAGGAGAACCTTGGCAACAGTCAAGAGAGGTTAGTTTCATAACTCTTGATCCTAGAGGAGGTTTCTTGGGTGCAGTGTTCGAAAATAATAAAGATAATGCAGATTTACCGTTTGAAGCATTATTTACAAGTATCGTTTGTGCGTATGGCGGATATTCTTGTGAAAAAGCATTCTTCAATATGGATGGTTCAAGCGGAATCTCTTCAGACTTGGCACAAGCTGCAGGAGCTGCAAAACGTGGTATTGAATACTTTGGATTAGGCTATAATACCGGTAAAATTTCTAATGCGGTAGGTATTAAATCCGGAAAGTACAACGAGAACGTATTCAATGATATGGATGTAATTTTAACAAACGCACAAATTGTGTCAGATATGATTACTGACGGTTACAAAGAATTTAATAAATGGTTCACGAAAAAATACTCTAAACTTATTGGAACTGATGAATGCATGGTAGATGGTGATGACTTTAGAAAGGCTCTAAAAAAATGGAAGAGTTCATTGTCTACAGAAAAGAAAGCCGATTTAGAGGTTATGGATGATATCATTATGGATGTAATAAAATCTACTAAAAATGGTAAAAAGTATTTTCAAGTGAAAAAAGTTTGGTAGAGATATCATTTGATAAAAACTTGTGTGTATTATACCGAAAAGTTATAATTTTTATAACTTTTTGGTATTTTACTTTTTGTCTGCATACGCTTTAAAATAATTACAGTATGAAGGAGAAATAAAATGAGCGTATTTGAAGCCGGAATGATGGTATGTTTTGGAATAAGCTGGCCTGTAGCAGCACTAAAGACTTATAGATGTAAATGTGTGCATGGAAAGAGCATACATTTTTCTATGTTAATTTTGTTAGGATATTTGTGCGGTATTACACATAAAATATTGGATGATATGGACTGGGTTTTCTGGTTGTATATTCTAAATACGATATTCCTGCTGCTGGATATGTATCTGTATTGGATATATAAAGACAACAAAGCTCCAGTTACTTCTGACGAAATCAATGAAGAAGTTCAAATTGATTAGTAAATAAAAATTTGAAGTGATTAAATTAAGTTTGTCCAGAGGGCTAATCCCCTCGCCCGAATTTCTAAGTTTCGCATAGCTCAACTTGAAATTCTACCCTATCCCACAAGGGGCGAGGGTGAAACAAAACAAGGAGATAAGGGTGTTTTAATTGTACCTCTTATGGAAATAATACAACATTCCAAAACCCATAAATGCAAATACAGCTCCTGGGATGGCTGTGTAGTTGTAAGCTAATCCGTGTGAGATTGGAATCCCTCCGACGAAAGCGCCAATTGCGTTACCAAGATTGAATGATATTTGTGAGAATGATGCACCAAGCATTTCTCCGCCTTTTGCATTTTCTATCAATAAAACTTGTTGCGGTGCTGACACTCCAAACAAACAGCCTGTGCAAACGCACATAAATATTACAGATACTATTGGATTATGCGAAAAGAAGAATATCAAAATTAATGCTATGCAAGCTGTAAGTTGCGTTAGCCCTGCAACTTTAGCCGGAGAAAACTTGTCAGAAAGTTTGCCGCCAAGGAGATTGCCTACGCACATGCTAGCGCCTGCAAGTATCATTATTGTTTCGATTAGAGCTTTAGAGCCTGCAACAATATTCTTCTCGTAATGGTTAAGGTTATCTGCAGCTGTTAAAAATCTTTCATACGCAGCGCTAACATCTTTGACTGCTCTATTTTGTGCAGAAGTGTACTTTAATTCTGCTTGCTCCAGCTTGATTGCGGCATTTTTGATTTCTGGTGTGAAATTATAAAGCAGTGGTAAGTTTACTAAACTCGCACCAATATACGCTCCGTTATTATAATTTCCGCTATTGCAGTATCTTCCAAGTTGATATGCATATCCACCGGACACTTGTAAATCAGGAATTCTTTGCCTTGCAACAAGTGTAAGATTCTTTTCTGCTAAATCAATTTCTTGTTTTGCAATCTGAATATCAAATCTGTGTGAAAGCGCTTTTGCAGAATAGAATCAAATGATGGAAAGGCGTATTCCGGAGATGGAGTCATCATTTCAACGTAGTTATTTTCTTCATCAATTTTTAACAATTCTTCTTGGAGCTCTTGCTGCTGCTCGAGAGTGAAAAGTATTGATTTTGCTGCAACAAGATTTATATAGGCTTCTCTTACGTCCATTTTTAAATCAAAGATTGTGTAATCGATGTTTTTCTCAACGAGTTTAAGGTTAGATTTTGCAAGATTTTTGCGCGCACTTCGTTTTGCTATTTCAAAATTTTAACTAAGTCCAAACTGTTTTGGTTCTTCATTCCCTGCTGCGCCCATAAAATAAAATGCGTCAAACGATGGGTTCTGTAAGCGATTTGCAGCATTAACTTCATTCTTTGCAATTGCACCATTGAGTTTTGTTGCCTGCAAATCTATATTGTTGTTCAAAGCCGCTTCAATTGCCTGATTTAAGTATACTTTTTTAGTATTACTTAACGCCAAAGCTGAGGTCTGAATTGTTATAAAAAATAGTATTATCAAAAATATCTTTTTCATAAAATTTTAAATATTTAACTTGTAACCGCCGCCATAAATTGTTTCAATATACTTTTTGCCGTCAGAAATTTTGTCAATCTTACTTCTCAAGTGTCTTATGTGAACTCTGATTGTTTCGACATTATCGTCAGGTTCATAACCCCAAATGTCTTTAAGTAACTTCGCTCCTGATATCATATTGCCGTGATTTTGGAATAAAAGATTAAAAATATCAAATTCAATTGGTGTTAATTTTTGAATTTTGTCATTAATCTGAACGCTATAAGATTCCGGTATAAGCGTAATTTCTTTATACGTCAGCAATTCTCTTGTTGCCGAAGATTTTGGAATTTGGTTAGTTCTTTTTAACAAAGCTCTCACTCTAACAATTAGTTCATCGATTTCAAAAGGTTTGGTTAAATAATCATCTACGCCAATGTCAAAGCCTTCAACTTTGTTGTTAAGTTCTGAAAGTGCAGTAAGCATAATAATTGGTGTTTCAGAAATTTCAGGGCATTGTCTTACACGTCTGGCAACTGTATAACCATCAACTTCCGGCATCATGACGTCTAGGATAATAAGATTGGGTTCTTCTTGTTTAGCCTTTGCAAAACCTTCAACACCATTATAAGCTTGAATCACATTGTAACCTTGAAGTTCTAAGTTTACTTTAACCAGCTCATTTATTGCAATATCATCATCAACAACCAGAATTTTAGTCATTTACAAAAACTCCTTCCAAGACATCCTCTTCTTCCACTGCTTCTTCCGGCTCAGAAAGTAATTTTTCCGGAATTTCTTTATTTGTATTTATTCCAAATTCTTTTAATGCCTCAACTTGAGAGAACAAACTAGGTTTGTTTTTGCTGTTACGTCTGAATCTGTTTATGGTTGTATTTAACTTTTTACCAACGTCATCAAAACGCTTTTGGACATCAAGTAAATCTTCGCAGAATTGAACAAATGTTTCGTACAAGTTTGTTCCGGCATTAACAATCTGATTTATACTTTCTTTTTGTTTCTGTTGTGCCATTAATTGGTTTACAAGTCTTATTGTTGCAAGAAGAGATGATGTTCCAACAATTATAATATTAGATTTATACGCACTATTAATGAGTTCTGCATCTTCATAAAGTAAATTTACGGATGTTTCTATTGGCATATACATAAGAACAAAATCTGGTTGAGATAAATCACCTGCATTTTGGTAATTTTTGTTTGCTAAATCAACTATTCTTTTCTTAACCTCGTTTTTAAATTCTTTGAGTTTGTCATTATCTTTTATGTACTCTAAATAACTTGTAAGCGTTACTTTTGAATCAATAATAAGATGGTGGTCGTTAGGAAGATTAATAACAACATCCGGTCTTATGATATGCTCTTCGTTATCTTTAAGGCTAGCTGAAGTCATAACCATTTGTTTAGAATAATGTATACCTTCAACCATGCCGCAAGATTGTAAAATTGTATCCAATAAATCTTCTCCATAGGAGCCTTTTACATTTTGATTTTTAGTTAAAGCTTCAACAAGATTTTTTGCTTCTTGTTCAATCACCTTATTATTTTTTTCTAAATTTCCGATTTGTTCGACAATCTTGGTTGTGTTTTCAACTCCGGCAAGGTTAAATTTTTCAACTTTGGCTTTAAATTCACCTAACTCTTTTGTTAGTGGGAGGATTTTTTCTTCAAGACTTTCTCTGTTTTGTTTACGCAAATCTTCTTGTTCATTTTTAATTGTTTCATTAGCAAGTTGTACAAAATCACGTTTGATTATTTCTTGCAATTCTTCTGTTGATTTCGATTTTGCACTAATGGTTATTAATTCTTCCTTTAAAGCCTGGATTTTTTTTGAATAAAAAACGTAAAATGCCACGGAAGCCAATAATATACCGACTAAAAATGATAAGACTGCTGTCATTTCTCCTCCTTCAAAATCCCTCTTAATAAATCAGGCTTCCTTTATTATAAAAGAAGCCTGATAAAAAATCTATTTTCTGTCTTGTAATTTTGCCAGTAACCTTAATATTTCTAAATAAAGCCATACAAGCGTTACCATTAGCCCAAATGCGCCATACCATTCCATATCTTTAGGAAGCATGTTTCTTGCACCTTGTTCGATAAAATCAAAATCAATAATTAAATTTAATGCCGCAATTACTACTACGATTGCGCTGAATCCAATACCAAGTCCTGAAGAAGTATTAATAATCGGAACAGCGTAGTGGAAAAAGTGACCGATTAAGTCTACCAAATATATTACAGCAATTGAACAAGTAGAAATGAAAATAACACTTCTGAATTTATCTGAACATTTGATTATGTTAGCTCTGTATAAAATAAGCATAGAAAATAAAGCTGCAAATGTTCCTGCAACTGCTTGAACAACTATTCCATGATAAGATTGTTCGAATACTGCTGAAATCCCGCCTAAACAAAGACCCTCTGCAACAGCATAAACAGGAACTAAAAATTTCTTTCTTGTAAATGAAATTATAAGAGCTAATACAAAACCTGCAATAGCACCTACGCTTGTTAGCATGTAAGCTTGATCAGTAAAGCCCATATTGAATCTAGACCAAACATAAGCGGCTGCTGCAACCAGTAAGATACCCAAAAATCCTGCAATTTGGATAGTCCCATTTACTGTCATTGCTTCGCCTTCATAAACTCTTTCTTGAGCAGCAAAGTTATCGTTCAAAATTGGATTTGCCATATACCCTCCTTATTAATCTTAGTATGTATTATAGCATGTAATTTCTGTAAAAATAATAGAAATTAATCTTTTTTTAATATATTATAGTAGCGTGATGGGAAGGTTAAAAGTTTTTTTTGGATACTTTAAAGACAATAAGAGAGCTTTTTTGAGCTACTCGTCATTGTCCTTTGTTGTTGGATTTCTGGAACTTTTTGGAGTCGCTCTGACTTATCCGTTTATATTAAAATTGCTTTCAGAGGATAAAACCGGTGGTTGGCAGAACTCACCGGTATTGATTGGCTGTGCAATAATTTTATTGTTTCTTGCAAAAAATTTGGTAATGATAAAATATGCAGCATTACAGTCCAAATTTACAAAAGCAGTGGAAGCAGAAGTTAATTTGAAATTCGTTAATTATTTCCTATCATCCGAATATTCAAAAACTTCCAAAATATCACTTGCTCAAAAAGAAAATATACTTGGATATTTGATACCAAATGTAATAAATAATTATGTATTACGTATTCTAAATTTGAATGTAAACTTTTTTATTTTTACACTCGTTTCTTTATTCTTATTAATTAAATTTCCTCTTGCAACTGTTTTCACGACGATGTTTGCGCTTGTTTTAGTCGCAGTGCAATATAAAATATTTAAACCAAAATTAAAATCCGTTTCTGATAAACTAAGTCGTGCATCTTCTAAATTAAGACAAAGATGTAACGAAGTTATTTTGAATATAAAAGGCGTTAAGATTTCTAATAACGAAAAATTTTTCTTTAACAATTATAAAAATGCCATAGAAAATTTGTTTGAGAATGAACAGCAAATGCTTTTTTACAATATAATTCCGCCATACATTACGGAACCTTTTATAATAGTGTTGTTATTTACTCTTTTAATAATAATTGCAATGCAAAATTTCTCTCAACCGGATAAATTAGTCGCATCGTTTGCGCTTATTGTGTCAGCAATTTTTAGGCTCTCACCTACAATTTCCAGAATACAGGTGAATCTCAATGGTATAAATTCTGCTCTTCCAATAGTTGATGAATTCCTTGATTATTGCAATAAATTTGAAATCACAAATGTTAAACCAATTACGGGACATGAATTCCAAAAGTTTGAACATGCAATAGAATTAAAAAATATTAATTTTAGTTATGAAGATGATAAACTAGCATTAAAGAATATTAATCTGATGATAAACAAAGGCGAATTTGTTGGAATTGCAGGACTTTCTGGTGCAGGAAAAACGACATTAGCAGATATTATTGCAGGACTTTTAAAACCGCAGTCCGGAATAATTCTTATAGATGGTATGCAACAAACAAAACCTCTTAAAATTGGTTATATTCCTCAAGAATTCAATCTGATAAATGGAAGTATAAAAGAAAATGTCACATTTGGAGCTGAACTTCAAGACGATGGCAAAGTTATAGAAGCTTTAAAGAATGCAAAATTGTATGATTTTATAAATGAAAATTATCAGGAAGGTATATATGCTAACCCGTTTGTAGATTCAACCGGTTTTTCACAAGGACAAAAACAACGTTTAGCTATTGCGAGGGCTTTGTATTCAGAACCTGATATCTTGATAATGGATGAAGCAACGTCATCTCTTGATTTGAAAACAGAGGATGAACTTTGTGCTGTTTTAAATTCTTTAAAAGGTAACATGACAATAATTGCTATCGCTCACAGATTGTCTACAATAAGAAATGCTGACAAAATAGTATTCATCAAAAATGCTGAGATAGTAGATATCGCAGCATTTGACAATTTGATAAAACAAAACTCAGATTTTAAAACGCTTGTAGAGCTTGGTTCTTTGGATAATAGTGTTGATAAATAAAGCTAAATAACTCTTACTTTATCCATTAATTGAGTAACTTTTTCTCTAAAAGCTGTATCAATAGGAGATGTAGTATAGCCTTCCATTCTAGCTGCTTCTTCTCTTTCAATTAAATTCTTTTCAAGTAATGCCAGTTTTCTAATTACAATGTTCATAAATAACCTCCAACCTTATTAACTTCTTAATCTTACATGTATATAAAGTCAATTATTTTTAAAAAATTGACTTTAATATTACGAAATGTTACAAAGCTTTAGCAAAAATTTGTAGTATAATGTACCTAATGAGTGTTCATTTATATGATTAAGGAGGAAGCATCATAATGAAAACTGTTGAAAAAAATATTGATTGGGCAAACTTAGGTTTTGGTTACATGCAAACTGATTACCGTTTTGTCTCAAATTTCAAAGATGGCAAATGGGATGAAGGTATAATGACTACCGACCCAAATATTACAATGAATGAATGTGCTTGTGTTCTTCAATATGCACAGACTTGCTTTGAAGGTATGAAAGCATATAGAACAAAAGATAACAAGGTAGTTTGCTTTAGACCGGACTTAAATGCAAAGAGAATGGCTGATACATGCCGTTATTTAGAAATGGCAGTATTTCCGGAAGATAGATTTGTAGATGCTGTTGTAGAAGTCGTAAGAAAAAACATTGATTACGTTCCTCCATACGGCTCAGGAGCAGCATTGTACCTAAGACCTTACATGTTTGGCAGTAATCCGGTAATGGGTGTAAAACCTGCAAGTGAATTCCAATTCAGAATTTTTGCTGCGCCGGTAGGTCCTTATTTTAAACGTGGTGCGAAACCTATTACTCTTCGTGTTCCGGATTTTGATAGAGCAGCTCCACACGGAACTGGTCATATTAAGGCAGGGCTAAACTATGCAATGAGTCTTCATGCTATAGTTGATGCGCATAATCAAGGGTATAACGAAAACATGTACTTGGATTCAGCAACAAGAACAAATGTTGAAGAAACCGGCGGTGCAAATATTATCTTTGTAACAAAGGATAATAAGGTAGTTACTCCAAAATCAAATTCAATTTTGCCATCAATAACAAGACGTTCTTTGATGTATGTAGCAGAACATTATTTGGGCTTGAAGGCAGAAGAAAGAATTATTCCGTTCAGTGAAATTAAGGACTTTGCAGAATGTGCATTATGCGGAACCGCTGCCGTTTTATCTCCGGTTGGTAAGGTGGTTGATCATGGTAACGAAATCGTGTTCCCATCAGGCATGGAAAAAATCGGTCCTGTGACCCAAAAACTTTATGAAACTTTGACCGGTATTCAAATGGGTGAAATTGAAGCTCCGGAAGGTTGGATTAAGGTTATTGCTTAGTTTTAGGTAAAAGTGCTCCATAATCTGGAGCACTTTTTTGTATTAAAAATAAAACCTCTTGACATATAATCTTGATATTCTATTATAGTAATTGCGATGGGACGTCGCCAAGTGGTAAGGCAGCTGGTTTTGGTCCAGCCATCTCGGAGGTTCGAATCCTTCCGTCCCAGCCAATTAA
>OBLI01000624.1_pt1 | contig 37172 bp, 43 predicted proteins | sample 1519701 | NCBI WGS metagenome assembly OBLI01 (sample SAMEA3663005, study PRJEB22513) | pig gut metagenome | biome: pig gut; feature: pig-associated habitat; material: faeces | place: France | collected 2012
TAATAATATTTTACCATGAATGGAGTGCCTTATGCTAGTTTGTCAACAATCTGAGACGCTCTGCGGAAGCAGGGCGTTTTTTATATAGAGATTTTTGCAGAAAGATGATAGAATAAGTTTGATGATTGGTATTTGTGTAAATCCAATAAGCTAGACTAGAATAATTAAATATATGAAGGAGAGACTAGGTAAATATTATGGACTATCCATGCTCAATAAATATTAGTGTTGATAAGATTTTTGAAAATCAAGAAGTTGAAATCACTTTGTATTCAGGGCTAACTATTTTTGTTGGTACAAATGCATCTGGTAAGACTCAAACATTAAAAAAAATAAGGGACCTAATGCGGAAAAATATAGGAGACAATAAGGTTAGGTATCTTTCATCCAATCGAATTGGGTCTATGGAGCAGTATCGATCAAAAACAAATCAGTACAACTATAGTGCTGATAACTACACGTTTGGGGATCGAGATGATAAGCGTGCTCGTTTGCAAATTGAAACAGCAAGCGGTGATTTTTTTACGATGGATGAACGAAAGGATGTTTTTATAAAAGTTTCTGAAAGAATGTCTGAGCTGTTCAATAGGCAAATTTTTATCCGCTGGGATGCTGGAAAAATGAAAGTATTTTTTGGAAAAACCGATAGTGAGAAGGAATACTCTGTTGCGGCAGAGGCAAGCGGATTGGTTAATGTCATCTCTATTTTGGCTGCACTTTTTGATGAGGAAATTGAAGTATTATTAATTGATGAACCGGAGGTATCTTTACATCCACAATTACAGTCATATCTTCTTCGAGAGATGAAAAATGCTGCAAAAAAATATAATAAGACAATTATTATTTCAACTCATTCTCCAGAAATGATTGAGCTAAATTCCGCATCTGAACTTTGCAACTTTGTGTTTTTCAGGAAAGATACGTTACCTAAACAAATCTCGTTAGATACACCAGAATTGAAAAATAGCAAACTAAAAGAATTTCTTTTGCGAATGAGTCTTATATATAACGAAGGCTTTTTTGCAAAGAAGGTTCTACTTATTGAAGGTTCTAGTGATATGATTATATGTCGTTATCTGTGCAATAAATTAAATCTAAATTTAGATGTGGCAGGTTCGCAGATAATTCCCGTTGAAGGAAAAGGACAATTTCCTGTTATCACAAAATTGTTTCGCCTTATCGGCAAGGATGTTTGTATCCTAACTGATCTTGATGGATTCACTGACGATAATAGTGTTATCAATTTGTTCTCTGAATTACCCGAAGCAACTGAAATTGCTAATAATCATGGCAATAGGGATCTGCAAACGATGATTAGGGATATAAAATCAAAACTTTCTGAATTGATTCAAAAATATAAAGAGAGTATGGTAACAATTTACGAACATCATCCGTATTGGGTAAACCGAGATTTGGAATCAGAAGATGATAAGGCTATCTGTCGAGCATTGGTTGCGCAGTTGTTTACGGTGAGTATGGACGACTTGTTGATTTGGCCTGGCTCAAATGAATGGAAGAGAATACAAAAAAGAATCACGGTATTATTTGATATATTAGAGGAGTTAGGATGCTTTGTGCTTCGTCGAGGAGCAGTGGAAAGTTACTATGCTTTTTCTCCTAATACAACATTTAGTGGGAAACCATCTGCTGCTGCTTATGAAGTCAGTCAGTTGGAGGGAAAAACTAACGAACAAATTGAGGAACAGTTCTCTGATCTTGTTCGTTCTTTAAAATTTGCTGCACTTAATAAAACAGTAGATGAAAGTTTTGCAGTTAAGAAAGAATTGTTAAGTGAATTGGCGTTAGTATTGGGAATTTTACCCAAAGTATCAACTGAAAGAGACTTACTGTCTTGTATTAAACAAGCCAAAGGAAGCACAGAGTCTCTTTTCAATTATAAAATAATAAATGATAGTAATCGGCCAGGGGTAGAAGTATCAATAAAATCCGAAATAATTGATGTTTATGGATTTCCATTTAATGCTTTCGTTGGAGATAATGTTAATCAGCTTATCGATGAGAAAGTTAAATCTTATTCGGCGGAAGATAAACAGTAGTAAAATCCCCCGATTCTTACTACCATTTTACTACTACAGCCTGCCGTAACTTGCTCCATTTTGCCCTGTTTCGGGAAAACTGTGACAGAGTAAACGCTGCTACACCCCGGAAACAGGTGGGATAAATCGGAGCAAATCGGGGCAGGATAGTGCATTTTAGGAGGATTAACATTTTGATAAAAGTATTATTTGTCTGCCACGGCAGCATATTAACACAGCCCCTTTAAAGCCTTGTGTGGCGGGCTTTCAGCATGTGGAAGAATAGTATTTACAACTTTTTTACAACTTTTGAAAATAACGATAAGGAAGAGCCTCAGCGATACTATTTATTTGTAATTTCAGTGTTATGCAAAAACCCCTCGAAACCTTGAAATACATGGTTTTTGAGGGGTTTTTACATGCGATGTAAAATGTTTTTACTATGCAGGTGTGCTGAGAGGGGCTCAATAGAAAAACAGTACCAAAAAATTCAGCTCTGTTTTTAGAAATTTTTCAGCTCTATCAGGCCGTTTTCCTGCTCATATTTTTGAATACCTTTGATGACGAAGTATTCAATCTGGGAATTGAGTGAGCGCACTTCTTCCTCCGCCACAATTCTCAGCTTGGCATGAACTTTTTCGTCAAGTCGTACCTGTAGTGCTACTTTGTTAGTTGCCATAATATAACCTTCCCTTCTATATAGTAGAATATAATATGAGAAAAGAAAATTATAGATTTAAAATGAATGATATATTAAAGAATTTTACATTTTAATATATATATAGTATCTAATTAAATCTGAAATAGTGTGTTTGCTATCTGTTAGTTGCAGTTATATGGAATATGTTGTATCATTGTAGTTGAGTAAGTTATCTGGAGTTGATTTCTAATGACAAATCCGAAACAATCCAATCTGCCAGTATCGGTTGCCAGAAGATTAGCAGAATATATACAGAAAAGTTATGTGCCTGGGAATGTAGAAGCAAGTAGTTCCAATAACATTGACCAAAACAAAAATACAGGAGAATATTGTAATACCCCAGGGTTCCCTGCTCCTTTAAAGTCATTATTCATAGCTGTGTGCTGTGGCGGCATAATACTAGATGAAAGCCATCTTAAGAAAACTTTTTCGGAGCTGGTTATTGAGCTACTGAAGAAAAAGCAGATAAAAGCCTCAGATATGTATCATAAAGCTGGCATAACAAAAGACCATTTTTCAAAAATCAAGAACACAAAGGATTATCAGCCGTCAAAGGCTACAGCTTTAGCTATGGTATTGGCTATGCAGCTGAAGTTGAGTGAAGCGGAGGATTTGCTTGAGCGTGCGGGTTATACCTTCTCACCATCACAGATGCGTGACTTGGTTGTCAAGTTTTTTATTGAGGAAGGAATTTATGATGTGGATGAGGTAAACATACAGCTTCATGAACGTGGTTTGCCGCCCCTTACCAGCAACAAAAATTCTTAATAACGAATTGAGTTAATTTGTCTTCCTACATGTATCTTTTTCGACCTCGTAAAATTTTACGAGGTTTTTTTGATTTTAGCAGGATTTTCAGATTTTTTGTAGAATGCATTATAGTATGAGAATGATACTATAATAGTTGAAAAATTATTTTTAAAAGGTAGCATGGCAGGCAACCTTTTTGGGGAGGTTTTGTTGTACAATCAGCTTATAGACGACTTTAGTGTTAGGAAAGGCGGTAATAAGCATGGATGATTGGAAAAATGGTATGGCATACGCTTTAGGCGGTGCCGCAGTCTTTTTGGTAGGAAATCTGTTACGGGAATTGCTAGAGGAGATGGAGCAGGAGGAAGAATTAGCGCACAGGGAAAACGTCGTTTGCAAGGATGATGCACCAGAAAAGAAAAATAGTTTGGACGGCATTGCGGATATAGTCCGCCACGAAGCAGAAGCTGCTATGGCTGAGTGTCGAACTGATGAGGAACGGCAGGAGGTTGCAAGGAAGATAGAAGCATCCATTACAGAGCTGCAATCTATCTTAAAAAACAAGGGTGATGTCATTGCTGAGGCAGTAAAGGAACAAAATAAGGGAAGTAAAATGCAGCAGGAAAGTGCAGATGGCATTGACCATGTAGCCAATATTTACCGGGGCATTGCGGAGGTAAATAGTGCATTAGATGATGTGCTGGCATATCTGAAGCAGCGTTCTGCATGTAATATTCAGTGAAGCGGGAGGGAAAAATATGTTAGAAAAAGAAAATGAAAATGAACTGAACGCTCCTAATCTTTACTATTTGCGTAACTTTGAGATTGCATCACCTGAGCTTGGGGATGTTATCAGAGTTAAACGTTTTTGCTGTAATAAATCCAAATGCAATCACTATGGAATTTATATCGGCAATAACGAAGTAGTCTATTTTGATGATACCGTAAAAGACAGGACAAAAAGATTAGTTAAAAAAGCTTCTTTAGCATCATTTACCAAGAAAATGGAGTGGGGAATAGTTAAATACGAAGATAGCCTGAGTAATCATGCAGAAGAAACCATCAAAAAGGCTACATCAATGCTTGGTGAAAATGATTTTATTGACTGTTGCTGTTTTGTAGAATGGTGCAAGTTAAAGGTTACGTCCAGATGTATAAAAAGATCTGAACAAAACCCTGAAAGCTGTAGTAGCCCTAAATTGCTAATATTCGGTGACATTTTTGGGTCAAGAACAATAATTTTATAATTAGGTGATTGATACAATAGATACGCCTTATATGGCATAGACCATGCAGTTAATATATGCGCCATGCGCCGGGTAACTGTGGAGGTTAATAGTGTCCTGTGTGATGTGCTGTCTTATCTGAAACAGTGTTCTACATGTAATATTTAGTAAAATAGGAAGTGGATTATAGATGAAGCGTAGAGAGGAAAATGAAACTAAAAGTGCTGTAGCCAATAATACTGAAAGTGTGCAAAAAAATACTAGAAACAATGGGCCTGTTTTTTTTGTAGAAGAACCTAAGTACACGTTAGATGACATTATTTTGCCATCAAACGTTAAAGAGCAGATACTTGATGTAGCAGATTATGCACATAATAGCAAAGTTGTTTTTGAAGACTGGGGGCTGGAAATTACCCACAAATATTCAAAGCGGATGGGAATAAATCTGTATGGTCCTTCAGGAACAGGCAAAACTATGGCAGCACATGCAATTGCTAATTATCTTGGACGCAAAATTCTCATAGTAAATTATGCAGATTTAGAATCCAAATATGTTGGTGAAACACCTAAAAATATTCGAAAGGCGTTTCAAACGGCTAAAGATACCCATAGTGTTATCTTTTTTGATGAAGCGGATGCTATACTGAGCCGTCGGGTAACAAATATGTCTAATGCAACGGATGTTAGTGTAAACCAGACACGTTCTGTAATGCTCATGTTACTAAATGATTATCAGGATTTCATCATTTTTGCTACTAATTTCATTGAGAATTTTGATTCTGCTTTTATGCGAAGAATATCTCGGCATATTCGTTTTGAGTTGCCAGATTATGAGTGCCGTGTAAAGCTGTGGCAAAACTATATTCCCTATAAGATGCCAAACAATATTGATATAAAAAAGTTATCAACAGATTATGATGGACTATCGGGTAGTGATATAGAAAATGCTGTTCTTATGGCGGCTTTCAAATCTGCACGGCATAGAGATAGATTTGTTTCCCATGATTATGTAGAGGAGGTGGTGCAAGGCATATTGAAAAGCAAGAATGAAAATAAAAAGGAGATGGTAGTAACTAAAAAACGAGTAGTATCTGAGGAATACGCAAAAAAACAGATGGAAAAATCTAATTAAATTCAGGAAGGATGTATATATATATGTTACCTCTTTTAATTGCAGCAGGATTAGCAATAGGCGGTGTTGTTATTGTAGCTAATTGGGATAGTATTGCTAATTGGTTAAAAGATTTTGTTCCTAAATTAAGGGCGGTTTGGAATTCCGTACGGAAAAATGTTCCACATGGAGCTAGAATGTTTGGCGATATAATTGTTGAAGGTGCGGAGCGTTTATCCAGGATAATGCATAAATTATATTATAAGGAAAATGGTCAGTGGATTGAAGAAACTACTACCCGCAAAGTTAGTGAAGATGAAGTGCCAGCATCAATAAGAAACAAGATTAATCGTAAAGAAGCTGATATTACAGAGGAAATTGAGAAAGAATTAAAGTTGGAGGTGTAAAAGATGGAGCGTAGAACAAATACCCCACAGGAGAGGTTTCAGAATAATTTAAAAAATTTTATGGACGATTTGGAAACGCTATTTAAACAAATCGCTGAAAAGATGATGAGGATGGATCTTGATGAATTAGCTGAGTATTATGAAAAAAAGATTGATGCCTTGATCATAAAAAAAGAAACTGATGAATTATTGAAATATATTGGAGGCGAATTTACGATAACCTATGTTACGGAAACGGTATTTTCTCTCAAATTGGCACTATATTTCCAAGATAGAAAAGAAGAATGGGTGAAGATAGAACCTCCAAGCATGGCACGTGACATGAAATATCTTAAGGAGCGTGCGGTGATAGAATTACGAGAAAAAAAGAAAATTATATATGATATAGAACATCCTGATTCAAAGAAAATAGAAGATCCATCCTAAATAGAGATAGGGAGAAAGTAAACAATGTATCCATGCCAAAAGTGTAGTGCATGTTGTCGATTAGTAGGGCGTGTGGTATTAGGAGAGAAAATGGCAGATGCAGATGGCGTCTGCCATTTTCTAGACAGAACTACCAATCTTTGCACACAATATGAAAATCGCCCTATTTTTTGTAATGTAGATAAATTTTACGAACGTTATTACGTTGACAATATGACACGAGAGGTTTTTTACAAAATAAATCAACAGGAATGTGAACGATTACGAAAACTGCTTGGAGTATAAGGGGTGTAACGTATGATTTTTGAGATAATTTTAGGCATAATTGGGTTAATTGTATTATTTTTTGTTTTAAAATTTATACTTAAGTTGGCATTAACAATTTTAGGAGTTACGATAGGTGTTCCTCTCTATATAGCTATAAGTTGTGTCATGATGATGTTCCACCATTTAATTCCAACAGTAGTAATGGCAGGAATATGGTTGGCAGTTTCATATTTTGATATGTCTAACATTTTTTTGATTAGTGCATCTATTTTCTATATAGCTGTCATAGTTCATTTGGAAAATAGAGAAGCTGCCAGGGATGTATCTAACGCACTTCAAGCCGCTCTTGATGAATTAAAGATTATACCAGTTGAAAAAATAAATACATATAAACCCAAATGGAGTAGCATGGGGCATAACATCAGGGAGCGTTTAAGTTCAGCAGATGCACCTCGGCAATTGGCAGAAGCATGGGTGGCAGCAGGAAAATTACAAAAAAAAGAACTTTGGGATAAACGTGAGTATTATTATCAAAGCGATAGTTTGATAATAAGTATATATCGGGAAATAGAACAAAAGGTTACAGATTTTTTTGATACCATTTTCGATAGCAAAGGAATTTACGTAGAGGGAGTACCTATAAATTTATTCGAAACAGATACCAATTGTTATCAATTGAAAAATATGTGTAAAGATGTATTAGTTGAAAAATATTTAAATAGAAATGTCATGGACGAAAAGCTTTGCTGCGATACCATTTCTCATGAAGGTAAGCCTATAAAGATTTTTATGAATCTCCCAGTTGTAAAAAAGAAAATGGAATTATTAGAAAAAGATAGTCTTTTGAATACTGGTAAAATATTAAAAAAATCGGATGGGGTTTCTGAAGATATTTTACAAGATATAATGACAACAATTCATAAGTTTTTGCCGGATTTTGACTATGTTAGAATTTCGGACAAAGATAAGTTTAAGAAAACTTTTATGAACCTTTCATCTGTAAAAAAGAAAATAGAGCTACTGAAAAAAGATAGTATTTTTGATATTAGTCAGTTATTTGCAACAGATTTTCCAAAAGATATTTTACAAGATATAATGACAACTATTCATGCAAATTTGCCAGATTGTGACTATGTTATGTTCACAGAATCTCATGGAAAGCTGTGGATTCATCGTACCTATGCTTCTCAATATAAATGTGAAATATGCGGTGGTGTATTCAAAGAAACTAAACTATATGGACCTAAAAGATATTGTGCAAGTTGTTTAAATAAGCGTCATTCACAAGAAGCTGCTGATGAAGCTGAAGGAAAAACTGTAAAACGTTATGTTGACGCGCCGCCACCAGGCATGATTATTAAATAACTATTCTTGTAGAATATTAACAATATATAGAAAATAGGGAGAAAAAGCTATGAACCACACATTTAAAGTACAATGGGAAGAAAAGACAAACAGCTCGGCCCTGCCCTGCCGCAAGTCTACTCAGGTGCAGGCTACCAGCATGATGGAAGCAAAAGCTAAAGTGCGCTCACGCATCAATATTGGCGTAAAGGTCAGCAATATGGTAGCTTTTAAAGTCAGATAATTGGTAAAGCATATTTAGTTTTGGAACCTCCTCATGGCAGGAGGTTCTTTTTATGGGCAAATTTCAAACAAAGTGAATGATTTTTTCTGCCTTTTTTGATATAATGTATGTGTGGATTGGCAATAGTGTGTATAGGAGATGATGGGCTTGGCAGATGATAAAAGAATGAAGCATTCCGTCAAGGATACTGTTTTTCGAGATATGTTTTCCAAGAAGAAATACCTTATCCAGCTTTATAATGCCCTGCATCCGGAGGATAAAACCATAACTCAGGCTGACTTGGAGATTGTAACACTGCAATCCATCCTGCTGAATGGCATTTATAACGATCTTGGCTTTATGGTCAGGGGCAAGCAGCTGATGATACTGGTGGAGGCGCAGTCCACCTGGTCTGCCAATATTGTCATCCGTGCCCTGATATATCTGATGAGTACATATCAGGACTACTTTAACGCAAATCAAATTCAGCTATATGGCAGTCACAAGGTAGAAATGCCGAAGCCTGAGCTGTACGTTATCTACACTGGTGATAAGGGCAATCATCCTGATGTATTGTCCTTAAAGGATGAGTTTTTCCCTGATATGGATTGCTGTATAGATGCCAAGGTGAAGATGATTTACCTTCAGGACAGTGATGATATTATCAATCAGTATATTGGTTTTTGCAGGGTGTGCAATGAGCAGGTAGCATTGAATGGCAGGACACTGAAAGCGGTAAAGGAGATTATCAGGATATGCCGTGATAGAAATCTGCTAAGAGAATACCTGAGTGAACGCGAAACGGAGGTTGAGGAGATTATGCTTACTTTATTTGACCAGGAACATGTTTGGAATATTGAACGCAATAACATCAGGGCGGCAGCTTTGGCGGAAGGAAGAAGCGAAGGCATCAATCAAGGAATTTTACAAAAAGAAACGCAAGTGGTTTTAAAAATGTTTAAACACAACATGCCTGTTGAGGATATTGCCGACATCAGTGAATTATCTGTAGAGGAAGTTAATGATATATTAAAAAAAGCTATGGTTATACACTGATTATGACATCAATTACCTGAAACGTCAGAAGCAATTATGTTGTCGCCTGTGTCCTTATTGTCCGTGCTGTCCGCCTTATAAAATAAGCGTTGCAGTGCGTAGATATGGGCATTTTATGTACATGGACAATGCGGACAATATGGACACATTGTTATAAGACTGGTATTACGGACGAGTTTGGTACATTCATGCTAATATAAAAAAATTTACTTGTATACTATATATGTGATAGTCATCCCCCTGTTGCTTTATGCAGCAGGGGATATTTTTATGTGGAGGTGAGTGTAATGGATACGGATACTGCAAAGACGGTTGCAGAAGCAGCTGCTAAGTTATTGATTTGGTTGTTAAGCGATACTGAAAAATAATGTTATTTGATTGGAGGATTATCATGAAAACAGGAAGAACATTGGAACAGTTGGGTGCAGAGTTGCAGAGGCAGAGAAAGGCCCGTCAGGATTTTGTGGCAGATACACGTTATATGGAGTTCAAGGCAGATGAAAAAGGTGCTGTGATTACATTGCGCATAAAGGGCAATAATCATACATTCGGTATCAGTGAGCTGGCGCATCAGCAGATTGCCAGCCGCTTGCAGATTCCATACCGCTATTATCAGAAAATGCAGGAGCAGCAGCCAGCACTTTTGCAGGAAAATGTCAACACATGGCTGCATGATGCACCTGAACGCAGGATGATTCGTACTTTGGATGGAAGCATGAGGGCTTTCCTGTCAGACCGTTACAGAAGGCTGGACAATTTGGAGCTGTGTGCAGCTGTCCTGCCGATAATCAAATCCATGAGCGGTGCTGAGATAAAAAGCTGTGAGGTTACACCAAGCCACATGTACCTGAAAGTAGTAAACAAGCGCATGAAAAGCGAGGTACAGCCAGGTGATGTGGTTCAGGCAGGGTTTGTCATCAGCAACAGCGAGGTAGGTCTTGGCTCAGTAAAGGTTGAACCGCTGATTTATCGCCTTGTATGCAAGAACGGCATGATTTCCAAGGATTTTTCCCAGCGCAAGTATCATGTCGGCAGGCAGGTTGATGGTGATGCAGCCTATGAACTTTATTCAGATGAAACACTTCAGGCTGATGACAAGGCTTTCTTTATGAAGGTACAGGATACTGTAAAGGTTGCGGCAGACAAATCGAAGTTTATGCTGACAGTTGGTAAAATGCGTGAGTCTTTAGGTATCAGGCTGGAAGGAAATCCTGTGGAGGAAGTGGAGCTGCTTGCAGACAGGTTCCAGCTTACGCAGAATGAGCGGGGGGACATTCTCCGCCAGCTTTTCATGGGCGGTGATAACAGCAGGTACGGCCTCTTGAACGCGGTAACAGCAGCAAGTCAGCTGTCTGCAAGCTATGAAAGGGCAACAGAACTTGAACGTATTGGCGGCGAGATACTTTCCCTTCCTGTAGGAAGCAAGGCCTTGAAAATGCGTCGCAGTGATGATGTTGCTGAAGGTATAGTTGAGGAACTGCCTGTTATTCGACCTGTGAGAGCTATTACGGCATAATAACTGTCACAAATGGTATTAGCAGGAGTGTATGTTATATGAAGAAAACATGTTTTATGGGACGGGGATTATTCTCTGTCCCTGCTTTATTTTGGAGGCAGATTATGGATGAAGCAAAAATTTTTAGTGATGCTGAAATGCTGAAGCTGGCAATGCCGAATATGAAGTCTCCCTATTTGCTACGGGAGTACAGCCTTGCTTCTATGGGGCGCATCAGCATGAAGACTGCCTTTGGCATTGATTGTGATAAAAAATATGGGGAGATGTTTTAAATGGGCTGCTTTAGCGAGTGTGTAAGCTATGCCAATATCAAGGGGACATTCAGGATATACCAAGGGAATATTTTCCTTACTATCAATAATCCACGGAATGATTCAGTTGTCAGCCTTACCTTGAACCCGATGCAGGTATCTATACTTGGCAGGGCGATGCTAAAGAGTACGGCTGATGTCAGGATTCAGGATTTAGAGGGCAAGCACATCTTTGGTGATATGGAAATAGAATTTATGGAAGAAAAGAAATGTAATGTTAATAATGAACCAGCAGCATAAGGGGGAATAATTATGCCAGTAACGGAATTTATCTGTCCTAATGGACAAAAGGTTGGCGTAGAAAAATGCCTGAAGTCATGTGTACGGGAACAAAGATGTATGTTCCTGCCCACTCTGAGGGCGGTGGCAAAGAGCGTTGACAGGAAGCTGGAGCAGCCTACTGTCACTGAGCTGATTGCGGGAAACAGGGAAACTTATCTGAAGAAGATGAATGGTTATGCCGTATCACCTGAATCAGTTCTTTATGCACTGCAGGGGCAGGGCGTACATGCTGTTCATGACCAGTATGCAGGTGGGGCGATACTCAGTGAGGAAAGGCTCCGCGATGATACCACCAGCGGACAGTTTGACCTCTATGGTCAGCTTCTTAGCAGTGATGATGGGGTGCTGGGCGATTTGAAGGTGACAAGTTCCTACAAGATTATGAGGGCATTAGGCTATTACAGGAAATCCGTAGCAACAGGCGAAGTGTATAAGACAGGTGCTAAAAAGGGGCAGCCCAAGTACCGCCAGCAGATATTTACGGATGGAGTCAGGTTTGTATTTGAGTGGGCTGTACAGATAAATTATTACCGTATGCTTTTGGAGGCGCAGGGATTTGAAGTGCATGATATGTATATTCAGGCTATCTGCCGGGATTATAATCTTAGGCTTGCTTCTGAAAGAGGGATTGACAGACATATTTATCTGATACCTATAAAGAAGATTTCTGATAGATGGCTGAAGCGTTATTTTGCACACAAGGCAAAGGTATTGCGCACTTCATTGAAAAATCATGTCCTGCCGCCTGTCTGCTCATCAAGAGAAAGATGGCATGACAGGAAGTGCCGTGATTACTGCGAGGTTGCTGCGGTTTGTCCTTATGGAGCAAGGCTCATGGCTGATGCTATGGAAAAAGCTGTATGATTGGAGTGTGATATTGTGGCAAATTATGTAAAAAGCGTATTATATATTGAAGAAAAATACGTTGAGAAGGTAAGTGAATGTTTAAGAAGTGATGAAGCAGATGTTGATTTCAATAATCTCATCCCTATGCCGGACTGGGTGATGAGGGACTGCTATGGCAAGGAGGCTGACTCGTTATCGGCTTATAGATACCTGCATGGCTACAGCATGGATATGAATATGTGCAGCCTGGTGAATATGTATCAGCATAAGGGAGAAAATCTCGATGATGTGATAAGCAGGCTGGAGCGTGAAGGCTATATCGACCTGAAGCTGGGAGAAAGAGCCTTTCTGAACGAGCAGGAGCATGGCGATACATCATGGTATCTCTGGACATTCAAGAACTGGGGGACTAAGTATAATGCTGTGCGTACAGGCTGGAAGAAGAACAAGGTTTACTTTGAAACACCTTGGTCTGCCCCTTTCCCTATCTTTCAGGCACTGGCGGAAAGATTTCCAGATGCGGTAATTGAATGTGTTTATGCTGGCGAAGACATCGGAAACTGTGGTTGTCTTATTTTGAAGGATGGATGCATTGCCAGTGAGTTTTATCCTGAGAGGGATACTGATGAGGCAAAGCGGATTTATAAGGAAGTATGGGAGGTAGATGAGTAATGGAAACTGCAACTATTCAGGAGCGTTCTATCAAAAAAATCAGTGGCAAGCTGGTCAAGGTAATGGAAGATGTAAGCCACATTGCCAAAAACGGCACCAATGAATTCCACAAATATCAGTATGCAACAGCTGCTGATGTGCTGGAGAAGGTAAATGATTCCCTGTGCAGGAACAAAATCTGTTCCCTGGCAAGGGCAGAGCTGGTAAGCCTTGAGCATGTAGTCAATGCCCGTGGCAATCAGGAACATCTTGCAACTGTACGGATGGTGATACGCCTCATAGATACGGAATCTGGTGAATGGGTTGAGATTATCGGGCTTGGCAATGGTCAGGATGGTGGTGACAAGGCTGTCATGAAAGCGGAAACTGCAAGCATAAAGTATGCGTACATGATGGCTTTCAATATCAGCACTGGTGATGATCCGGAGGCAGATAGCAGGACTGACCAGTTTACAGCAGCTCCTGCCCAGGTTTATCCTATGTCTGGTGCAAGACAGGCTGGTTCAGCTGGCAGGAATAATCTGCCTGTGGAAGATGAGGCAAAATCTCCTTCCTCCCGTAAGGGGACAGCCTATGCCTGTTTTGATTGCGGTATGCGCATAAGTGAGAAAGTCAAATCTTTTAGTGAGAGCAGATTTGGCAAACCTTTATGTATGGACTGTCAGAAGAACTATGCCAGCGCCTGAACAGGCTTATCGAACCTCTCTTTTTGGGAGGTTCTTTTTTTGTCCGTGTTGTCCGCATTGTCCGCTACATAAAATACCTTTGAATGTGCATGGACACAAGGATTTTATATACGCGGACAACATGGACAGCGCGGACAAGGCTGATTGTAGAGTATAGTTTATTGCATATCAGGTAGCTGGTTGAGATGATGCTTTGAGTTATAAATTGCTTTTTGAATATTTTTTAAGCTTTGGAGATATTCGTTATATAATTCATATTTTTGATGGTCGTATGGCAATGAGAAAATTTCTTTACACAATGCGAATTGCATTGAAACTATTTCGTTGAAGTCCTCTAAGGCTTTTAAGGGGGTTGATGCCACATCGGGCTCAGATTCGCCACTTGCTTGGGTTCTGTTTATGTTCTTGAGAGGTTGTACTTCGACAAGGTAGTTCTGATATTTTTCTTGAAGGTTATCTATTTTCTCTCGCTGTTTTCTTATAAGGTCTGTAAGTTCCTTGGAATGAGCAGCTATTATGGAAAGATATTTATCTGATAAAACGTATTTTTTTGAGTTGCCAGATGAGCTTAATTGATTCTTAAAAGATACAAGGTAGTCAGTCATTGTCAGGAAGGTTTCAGATGCTGCTGTAATGGCTGCAACTGTTTTGAGATAACGATTACTATCCGTATTTGCGTTTCTCCCATAATATTCAAGTGTGGAGTTTCCCTCAAGAAAATCCAGGGTATATCCTGTGACTGCGGCCCAGAACCAAAGATGTTTTTTCAGAAATTCATTGCTGTTTTTGTTGCGGCTAATGGTTCCTTCGGTAACAGATAGTATTTTGGAAAGCTCTTTATTATTAATCCCAAAGTTTGACATGATATAGCTTTGAAGATTTGAAAATACGGGAATGTATTCTATATATGGCATTTTAGTTAGGCGAAGCACTTCTTCCAGCCTTTCAAGGAAAAGAGCTTCTGCAGAGGTGATGGTGGTATTGCTCACTTTTAGATAGAACTTGTATTGTTTTATTAGCTTCAGTAGCATGAAAAAATTCAAGCGATTATTGCTTTTGTAAGCATCATTACAGATAATGTATGGTTTACATAATTCATCAATAGCAACATCTGGCTTGTAGAATAGAATGTCATCAATATCTGGATAATATTGCTTTAATAGTTCATAGATGTAGGTGAAATATGCTTCATATCGTTCTATTGTTCCAGCTATTGATTCAGGTTTTTGTTCAAAGAGAAATATATATACAATTTCAAGATTGTGTTGACCAGCATTTCCAAATCGAAGCATGAAAATAAGCTCGTTTAATATTTGCTGATAATTACCATTTTCTGTACGGTTTAATAAACTCTTGCATGAATGTAAATGTTGTCTTATTTCAGTTATATATCGACTAAGATTGTCTATACTTTCATTAATCGTCTTCCAATCAGATTTCATGCCAGTATACAAAACTTTATTCTGTATAAATTTAGTATGGTTTCTATATTGTGCCAATAGCTCTGTGATGGCAGTGAGCTTTTCGCGTAAAAAAAATTTTCGTTTGAATTCCAACTCGTTGATGTGAGGAGAATATTTTTTGATAAATGCAGAAAGTTTTTGGGTAATTTCATTTACATCGTTTAGTAATGTTGTTAGTTTTTCCTTCATGAATGTATCCGTTATATGGCTAATACTGTCATTTAAATTGTTATGATGTTTGCCCACAAACTCAATAATGTCATAGGTAGCAAAATTTTCATTAATCTGGGGAGAATATATTTCATATACTTTGTTGCGTATTTTTTTGATGCTAGATTCTGAAAAATCAAAATTGGAAAGTGATGCCCAGCCTTTTGTGCTGTTTAAAAAGTGCGTGAAATTCAAATGGTTTATCCAGAAGGCAGCAACTAAATTTGGATGGTCAGCGTTGTCATTTAAAAAATTAGCTAATTCTTTGTGTAGCTGTGTATTTGTATGCATGGAAATTCCTCCTTTTTCTTAATTTTATCCCCTAAAAATTTTTTTTGCAATTTTTTCCCCTTGTAATTGTGGCACAGTGCGATTTTGTTATGAATTGCGTTTTTTGGGGGACTCTGTAGAAGTGGGAGATTTTGGTACTATATAATTGCAGCTAGGGAAATGGAGGTGAATATAAGGGCTGTCAATACGTATGAAATGAAAGAAGGAGAATTGACATGACAAAAATGGAGAACGCCGAGCAGGCAGTTTTCACGGCAAGAGTTGTCAAACGAGAGGCGGCAGAGCCACCAACATTGCGTTACCCTGTAATTTTTTACGGTGATAGTGCTGAGGTAAAAAAAGCAGAGAGGCAGCAGGTGCCTGTCAGACCATTCCTGTTGGAGAAAATTCCAAACAGCTATTTTGCTCAGCCGCATTATTTTGAGCCTGTGGAGCATGTGGATGATTTACCAGTATGCTATAAGCACATCGAACGCGATTACTATGAGGGTGATGATGGATATTACGTTCTGTTAAATAATGGAGAATATGTTCGTATAACGGATTTTAAAATCATGCTATTAAGAAGAACAAAAATGCTAAAAAACACCGATGAGGGGGAATTTGAAGAAATAACAACCAAAGTTCGCAATGATTTAGGCAGGGAAATTTTATTGGAAGTTCGCCTCGAGGAATGGGTGAATTTGCAGTCAATAATAGAACGCAAGGCACCTTTTATGCAGTTTATTGGCGAAAAAGTGGGAAATATCAAAGAGCGCTTCAAAGGGTTGCTGGCAATTCTGCTAAAACAATCGTTTGAAAATTTGCCGTCTAGCATAGTTGTGGAAACTTGGGGGTGGGGACCAAAACTTGCGGATGGCAGGCGGAATTTTTATCATGGAGGGCGCGAGGACTGCTGTTCACCGAAATGTTTGTCAGCGCATATTGATGCCGAAAGATTGCAGCAGGGCTTGGGAATTTTAGAAGTCGCACCACAGGAGGTTATTCGTCCACTTTTGTTATACAGCCTTGCTGCATACACAGACCAACTGTTTACAGATGCAGGGTATCCATTGGCGAGTTGCCTGATGCTGGTGGGGGAGTCGGGGATGATGAAGTCGGCGTTGTCGCGAGTGGTTTTTTCGCCATTCGTGCCAGAGTCAAAACGATTATTTTCGGTCAGGAGTACCGAGGCTTCCATGAATGTGATGACCGAGCAATGCCTTGATGATGTACTGGTGATTGATGACTTCAATCTGGAAGGAACAAGAGCAGAAGTTTTACAAAAAATGAAACTTATGCGCGGCCTGATTCGTGGCTACTCCGATAAAACGCCAAGGACGAAATATGGCGGGAATGATAATATCAAACAATACAAAATACGAGGAGGATGTGTATTCACAGGTGAGACTCGCTTGACAGGGCAGCTGAAATCGTCAGAATTGCGCTATCTATTGGTAGAAATGCGAACTCGAGTGGATGGTGAAAAATTGCGCCAATATCAAGAAAAACCAGATTTGATGCAAGTATTGATAAGCGCATACGTTTACTTTTTAGAGAAAAATTACAGAATTGTTGTTCTTGAAATCGCAAGGCAATTTCCCATTTTGCGTGAGGCATTTGCAGACATAAAGGAGCCACGAATGCGGGATACCTGTATTCATCTAGTTCTGACATCGAAACTTGCGTTTGTGGCCTTTCAAAATGTTTTGCATTTAGATAATTCGTTCGCAGAAAATTGAAGTACCGTAAATGAGAAAATTTTGTTCGATATTTGCTATCGTCAGAGCAATGAAGCACAAGATGATGAACCGTATATTCGCTATTTGGCAGAATTTTTCAACCTTATTGGTACAGGCGATATAAAAATTGCAAGTAATATTGAGCAGTATGTCAAGAGCCTCGATTATTTTGATGGTTATATGGACGAACAACTGTGCATGTTGAAAAAAGATGTCATTTATGGGAAAATCCAGCAGGCATTTTATGGAAAAAATTCTAGCTTGCCGATTGATGTGGATGAGGTGTCGCGAAAACTAAAGGAGGTGAGTTTAACGAAGTGCGATGCCAATTCTGCGCTCAAAAAAGCATCTAGCAAAATCCCAGGGAGGCCGCGGATGCTGGCATTATTTTACAAACAAGCATTTGATATGGTAGAAAGGAAAGAAGTACTATGAATAATGTAGCTTTTGTTCAGTTTAAGGAAAGATTTTTTGCAGTCTGGGGTAGCGACGGCTGTGCTGTAACATTTACCGAAGCGGCATTTTTACATGCTATGCGCACATTGTCACATGTCCGTGCGGCTGAATGTTCGACGGAGGAAGAAGCAAGGAGCTTAGCTGTCCGGATGTACGGTGGAGAATTGGTGCATCGCTATTTCAGTCGGGAACAGGGTGAGAAAATCTCTCTGGACCTGATGCTGAATTTACCGGTAAATGTTATATATCAGGAGCCGGAGCCTCATACAATTACTATTGATAATAATTATCAAAACTATCCTCCGTTAATGTAGCGCTGATATGTTCTGGTTATTGAGGTGGAGATATGAAGGTTACAATTTTACCTGAACATAAGTACTGCTTGACGATTAACGAGGCAGCGTCATATTTTAATATTGGCATCAAACGTTTGGTTCATCTGCTGAATTCGCAAGAAGGAGCAGATATTCTATTAATGGCTGGCACTAAGCGGCTTGTGAAACGCAAAAAAATGGAAAACTTTCTGGACAAAACGTTAGCGATCTGATGATTTTTTTGCCTCCGCGTGCTACAATAGAGGTATGCGGAGGCTCTTCTTGTATGGAGGAGCGGTTAAAATGGCAACGAGGAGAGATAAAAAGAAAAGAGTTCTTCGCAAAGGCGAGGGACAAAGACCGGATGGCAGGTATTTCTTTAAGTATCAGAATGTGAAGGGAGAGGTGCATTTCGTATACAGTTGGAAGCTTGAGCCTTATGATATTCCTCCGGCTGGGAAAGATTCTGAGTATTCTTTACGAGAACTTGAAAAGCAAATCGTCCACGATATTGAAAATGGTATTGTCGGATATGACAGTAGAACTACAGTATTGGAATTAGTGGAGCTTTATCTTCAACAAAAGGTGGGTGTACGTCATAATACTCAGGCTAACTATAATTTTGTGATTAATATTTTGAAGAAGGAAGCCTTTGGGCGTATGCTGATAGGCAAGGTTAAGCAATCTGATGCTAAGCGTTGGCTTATCAAGATGCAAAAGCAAGATGGGCGAGGCTATAGTTCTATTCATAGCATCAGGGGTGTAGTCAGACCTGCTTTTGAAATGGCTGTTGCAGACGATTTATTAGTAAAAAATCCTTTTAATTTTGAGCTGGTCACAGTGGTTGTGAATGACAGCGTCAGAAGAAAAGCTCTTTCTCGTAATGAGCAGCGAAAGTTTTTGGAGTTTATTGCTAATGACAAACACTTTTCAAGATATTATGATGCTATTTATATTCTGTTTCATACAGGGCTGAGAATATCTGAGTTTGTTGGTTTGACACTCAATGATGTAAATCTCAAGGATAATAAAATAAAAGTGGATCATCAGCTTCAGCGCAAGAGGAACATGGAATATGTCATAGAAGCTACTAAGACTGAAGCTGGTAACAGGGTTATTCCTATCACCAGCGATGTAAGTGCTGCTTTTAAGCGCATTATTGCAAATCGTAAGGCACCAGATGTTGAGCCGATGATTGGTGGCAAGGTTGGCTTTTTATTTTTGGACAAGAATGGTATGCCCATGGTAGCGTTGCATTGGGAGCACTACTTTAAGCATATTTGTCAGAAATATAATTCAATCTACAAGGTGCAGCTGCCTAAGATTACGCCTCATGTGTGCAGACATACTTATTGCAGTAATATGGCGCATTCTGGTATGAATCCCAAAACGTTACAATATTTGATGGGGCACTCTGATATAAGTGTCACACTTAATACTTATACTCATACCAGCTTTGAGATGGCTGAGAAGGAACTAAAAAAAGTGAATGGATTAAAGTTGTAATTCGTGATTTTTGCGCCGTTTTTACAACTTTTTTACAACTTTTGCCATCAAAGATATGCGAATTTATGCAGTTTTATGCCGATTAATTAAAAATGAGAAAATGCTGAGAAGTCTTGTATATCAATGGTTTATGAGGGGTTAGAGAGAATGAAGAAAGTGCTTTTTATTTGCCACGGCAATATATGCAGGTCAACAATGGCTGAGTTTGTTATGAAACATCTGGTGAAGCAGGCAGGGAGGGAAGATGAGTTTGAGATTGCCTCGGCTGCTACTAGCAGGGAGGAAATCGGGCATGATACCCACTACGGCACAAAGGAGAAGCTTCGGGAGAAGGGCGTGCCTTTTGCAAAGAGGCAGGCGGTTCAGATGACGAAGCAGGACTATCAGTATTATGACCTGATAGTGGCTATGGACAGGGAAAATCTCTGGGGCATCAGGCGGATTATTGGTGATGATACCTTGGGCAAGGTGCGGCTGCTGCTATCCTATGCCGGGGAGCCAGAAGGCGAGGTGGCTGACCCGTGGTACACTGGGAATTTTGAGGCAACTTATGTGGATGTACTGCGGGGGTGCCAAGGGATTTTGAAGAATGGCTGATATGCATGCTATTTATATGGTCAGGCTTTCAAAGAGGGCAGCTACTGCCTTGGGGATGTCCTTTTCCGTCAGGGATGAGTAGTTGACCACAAAGGTGTGCTCCGGTGCTGCCTGGCGGTTCTGGTAGTAGTGCTGCAGGGATTGCAGGTGGACGCCGTTTTGCTGCAGCCGGGAGCGAAGGTCCCTGTCGGATAGGGTGGTGTTGATTTTGAGCAGGAAGTAGAGCCCTGATGCCTGTTGCAGGATTTGGATTTTATCATGTTCAGGGTGGGCGAGGAGCTCCTTCAGGAGCAGCTGGCGCAGCTTTTTGTAGTTGTTTCTCATGCGGTTGATGTGCCGCTCGAAGTAGCCCTGATTGATAAACTCAGCCAGGGTGTACTGCTCGAAGGTGGAGACGGTGCAGCTGAGATAGCCCAGGCGGCGGTTGAACTCCTCCATGAGCGGCATAGGCAGCACCATATAGCTGATGCGGATGGTGGATGTGAGGCTCTTGGAAAAGGTATTCATGTAGATTACCTTGCTGCTCATATCCATGCTGAACAGGGAAGGGATAGGTTTTCCTACCAGCCTAAATTCCGTGTCGTAGTCATCTTCAATAATGTATCGCTGGCCGGAAGTTGCCCAGCCCAAAAGTTCATAGCGGCGGCTGACCGGGGTGATAATCCCCGTAGGGAAGTGGTGGGAAGGGCTGATGTGGATAACGTCGCAACGGACGGCGTTCAGGGCGGTAACTGACATGCCCTGCTGGTCAATAGGCAGGGAAAAGCAGCATGCCCCGTTGTCCGTGTATATTCTTTGCAGCTTGTGGTAGCCAGGGTCTTCCACGCAGTAGATTTTGTCCCTGCCGATGAGCTTGATAATCAGTTCGTAGAGATACTCTGTACCGGCACCGATAATAATCTGCTCCGGCTGGATATGCATGCCGCGAAATCGCAATAGGTGCTCGGCTATAGCACAGCGCAGGCTGTAGATGCCTGCTGTGGGGGATTTGGTTAGCAGCAGTGCCTGGTTTTCTGACATAGTATGGCGCATCAGCTTTGTCCAGATGCTGAAAGGGAAGCTTTCCGGCAGGATGTTGTTGGAGGAAAGGTCAATTGTTGCACATGAAGTCTGGGCAGTGCTCTCATGGCTCATTCTGCCCTTAGATGATATTGTTGATGATGAGGGCATTGATGTTGAGGTTATTGATGGCCTTGATGATATTTCGGATGATGCGTGGGATAACGCGGTATTTGTGCTTTGCAGGCTGGATGGCACAAATATGTCTGATGTGCTGGGGCTATTGGATAAACCTGCCATATTAACGGTGCCAGATGCGCCAGGCATATTGTCGGTGTATCCCGATTCGTAGCTGATTTTTTCCGGGCCGCTAAAAAGCTGGGCATCCCCCAGTGTATTGTGCTGGAAAAAATCTGCGGCACTATCATCTGCCTGCTGAATGCTTTCCAAAGGGGAGATATAGTAGCCGGATTTTGCCTTCGCATAGATATATCCTTCCGCCATCAGCTGACCATAGGCACCTTCAATGGTGATGGTGCTTATGCCCAGCTGGGCTGCCAATGCCCGTTTGGAGGGTAGTTTGTTCCCGGCCTTCAGGCGGCGTGCCAGCACCTCGCTTTTTATGTAGCTGTAAATCTGCATATAAAGAGGGGTGCTTTTGTTTTTGTGCAGTTCCAAAGTCAGCATGGCTATATCTCCCTATCCAAATCCAAAATATTAAAAATGCAAAATGTGGAATATATGGAATCAAAAATGCCCAAATCCCAATTTACTTTAAAAGCTTGATTTTCTGCAAAGGCTTTGCCAGTATCAGGAATACCACTGCGTTCATGACGCCCTCCATGGCAAGTCCCGGGGTGGAAGCAAGCCCTGCCTCAAGGCTGCCATAGAGGACGGCTCCGGCAATTGTATAGGAAACAGTCATCCACAGGCATGCCAGCACCAGCCCGATGATGCTCTGGCGGTTGATGGAGAAATTGCCCGGCTGTGCCTGTCCGCCTGCATAGGCGAAAATCATGGCCATAACGTATTTGATAATCAGGGTAGGGATAATCCAGATGGCAAAGCCGCCGATAAGATCAGCCAGCCCGGAGCCGATGGAACCGGCAATGGCACCGTTACGCCTGCCAATAAGGATAACCCCGAGGAACACGGCAGCGTTTCCCAGGTGGGCATAGCCGAGGGGAATCGGGATTTTGGGCACAAAGGTCATGACGAAGACCAGGGCGGTAAAAAGGGCGGTAAGGCAGATTTCTTTCACAGTGAATTTCATGGTAACACACTCCTGACAATAAAAGATAATAATAATATGACGAATATGCTGTATAGTATAATATCAGATTGATTATATAAAAATAGCCAATTTGAGACAATAATATATTATCAGATTTATAGCCAGATGAAAAGATGGAATCCATGCAGCTAAAGGCGAGGGGCTTTACGGCATCTTTTTCAAGTAATATAATGGATATGATTGCGGTTATAATTAAAGTAGATTAACATAGATAATGTGTATCAGACAAATCAGAAAATAAAACTTGGGCAGGGTGGCATTATGGCAAAGCTTCGGTGCGTGGTGGAGAGAATTACATTTCAGAGCCCGGAAACCGGCTACACGGTTTTGAAGGCAAGGGTAAAGGATTATACAGAGCTGGTGGCAGTAGTGGGCAATCTGCTGGATGCCAATGTGGGCTCCGTGCTGCTGGTGGAGGGCAGCTGGAAGGTGGACAGCAGGTATGGGCGGCAGTTCATGGCGGAAAGCTGGGAGGAAACCATGCCTGCCACGGTGTATGGCATTGAAAAATACCTGGGCAGCGGGCTGATTAAGGGAGTGGGTCCCAAGTTTGCCCAGCGCATTGTGCGGATGTTTGGCACGGAGACCATCGCCGTCATCGAGGACGATATTGACAGGCTGCGGCAGGTGGAGGGCATTGGCAGCAAGCGGATCAGCATGATCAAGGAAAGCTGGCAGAAGCAGAAGGAAGTCAAGAATATCATGCTGTTTTTGCAGTCCAATGGCGTCAGCACCGCCTATGCGGCAAAGATTTACAAGGAGTACGGCAATGCTGCCATTGACAAGGTGAAGGAAAATCCTTTCCGGCTGGCGGATGATATCTGGGGCATCGGCTTTCGGACGGCAGATACTATTGCGGCAAAGCTAGGCTTTGGCAAGGATAGCTTCGTGCGGCTCAGAAGCGGCATCCTGTACACCCTGTCCGCTCTTGCTGACGAGGGGCATGTATACGCGGAGAGAGACCAGCTGGCAGACAAGGCGGTGGAGCTTCTGGAGGCGGATATTGCCAATGTGCAGATGACCTTGGACAACATGCTGCAGGCAGAGGAATTGATTCTTGAGGAGGATGCCATTTTCCTGCCTGCCTTTAACTATGCGGAAAAGGGCACGGCTCACAAGCTGATACAGCTGTCGGAAGATGTATCAGGCTTTGACAGCCTCCGCCCGGAACCTCAGGTGGATGTGGCGGCACTGGAAAAGAAGCTGGGCATCCAGTATGATGAGGTTCAGGCACAGGCTGTGCAGGAGGCGGCCAGGTCAAAGGTGATGGTGCTGACGGGCGGCCCAGGCACAGGCAAGACAACCACCGTGCAGGGGATAATTGCCACCTATGGCCAGATGGGCCTGCGGATTTTGCTGGCTGCCCCTACAGGCAGGGCGGCAAAGCGCATGTCGGAGGCCACCGGGCTTCCTGCCAAGACCATACACCGCCTGCTGGAATGCAAGCCCCCGGATGGCTATCAGCGCAACGAGGACAATCCGTTAGAGGGTGATGTGCTGATTGTGGACGAGTGCTCCATGATAGATATCATCCTGATGAACTCCCTGCTGAAGGCCCTGCCGCGCAATATGCGGCTGGTGCTGGTAGGTGATATAGACCAGCTGCCTTCCGTAGGGGCAGGCAATGTGCTGCGTGATATTATTGATAGCGGCAGGTTTCCTGTGATACGCCTGACCAGGATTTTCCGCCAGGCACAGCAGAGCAGGATTATTACCAATGCCCACAGGATAAACCAAGGTGAGTTTCCTGATATTTCCAACGGCAGGAATACGGATTTTTTCTTTATCAACAGCGAGGAGCCAGAGGCGGCAGTGCAGGAGATTGTGGCACTGGTCAGCAGCAAGCTGCCCAGGTATTATGGGGTTAAGCCCTCGGAGGTGCAGGTGCTGACGCCCATGCAGCGGGGCGTCCTGGGGGGAACCAACCTGAACCAGACCTTGCAGGCTGCCCTCAACCCGGAAGGGGAGGGGCTCAGGCGGGGCGGCTTCATCTTCAGGCTCTATGACAAGGTTATGCAGGTTAAGAACAACTACGACAAGGAAGTTTTTAACGGGGATATTGGCAGGATTACAGCAGTTGATTTGCAGGAGCGCACCCTGCAGGTCATGTTTGACGGCAGGGTTATAGAATACGATGTGTCCGAGCTGGATGAGCTGGTGCACGCCTATGCCACCACTATCCACAAAGCCCAGGGCAGCGAGTATCCCATTGTGGTGATGCCTATATTGATGACGCATTTTGTCATGCTGCAGCGAAACCTTCTGTACACCGGCATCACCAGGGCGAAGAAGGTGTTGGTGCTGATTGGCAGCAAAAAAGCGCTGGCTTATGCAGTGCACAATGTCACTGTCAGCCAGCGCAATACAAAATTGAAGGAGCGTTTGATGAGGTGAGCACCTTTGCCATCTTATTTCCGTTTCAGCGTAATGTAGATAATCGGCATGATTATCAGCAGGGAGCCGATGATTTCCGGCAGCTCAAACATGACATCCAGCAGGATGATGGAGAAGACGATGGATGCCAGGGGCTCTGTGGCGTTGAGGATGCTGGCTTCCTGGGCCAGTATGTACTTGGTGCTGGTTACATACAGCCAGAAGGAGGCGGCGGTGCCCAGCACGCAGATGTAGGCAAGGCTCAGGAGGGCAGGTATATCCACTATGCCTGGGTATGACAGGGGCGGATAGATAAGGGAGATGGCGGCACCGCCTATGAGCATGGCCCAGCCGATGACCTGGGGGGAAGGCCAGCGCATGAGCAGCCAGCGGGGCTGCACCGTGTAAAAGGCGGCGGCAAAGGCACTGAGGATGCCCCAGAAAAGTGCCCTGTCCGAGATGGCCAGGGCCGTCAGGCTGCCGTGGGTAACCAGCAGCGCCGTGCCGAAAATCGCCATGATGGCGCAGATGACCTGGGACAGGCCGGGCAGCTTCCTCTCCGTGATGGAAAACCATGCCAGGATGAGGATGGGCATCAGGTACTGGATGATGGTGGCGGTAGGGGCGTTGCTGCATTCGATGGCAACGAAGTAGGTGTACTGCACGGACATCATGCCCAGCACGCCGAATGCCAGCAGGCGGTGGCGGCTTTCCCTGTCCTGCCAGATGGCGAAGATGTTATTTTTGTTGATGAAGGCATCGATGGACAGCAGCAGGATACCTGCCACAATGGTGCGGACAGCCGTCAGGTAATCCGCGGTCATACCCTTTTCCTGCAGGATAAACTGGGCGGCTACCCCTGAACCGCCCCAGAAAATGGAGCCGATGACAGCCATCAGCACGCCTTTGGTTCTTGATGAAATATTCATGGATACTGCACCTCGTTATTGCAAAAAATAATGCTAAAAAATAATACAGTACATAGTATATCAGAAAAGTGTTTTTCTGATAAAATTTTTTTCTGCTGAAATGCCTCGGATGTAGCTAAAGTGGATAGATTAGAGATTTGGGTAGAAAAAATATTGCATATGGTGTATAATATTATGGTGTTTTTGTAATCAGATTCAAATTTGGATGGTGAGAAAATGAAAGTTACCAAGAAGGATATGGAAAACGTAGCAGTTTTGTCCCGTCTGGCAATTCCTGCTGACAAGGAAGAACAGTACACCCAGCAGCTCAATGATTTTCTTGAGTATGTTGACAATCTCAGTGCTGTTCCTACTGATGATATTCAGCCTATCGCTCACGTGCTGCCGGTCAGCAACGTGTTCCGGGAGGATGTGGTGAAGGAGTCCCTGGACCGAGAGCTGGCTTTGTCCAACGCTCCTTTGAAGGATGATGGCTATTTCCGTGTGCCAAAGGTTTTGGAAGATTGATTAGGAGGCTTGAGTGTGAAATTGTTTGAACAACCTGCCCATGTCCTCCATGACATGCTGGTAAATAAAGAAATAACCTCGCTGGAGCTTACCCAGGCTGTGCTGGCCCGTATTGATGAGGTAGAGGGTGATGTGCAGGCATACTTGACTGTTACCCGTGATGAGGCTCTTGCTCAGGCAAAGGCCGTGGATGAGAAAATCGCCAGGGGCGAGGAGATTGCTTTTCTGGAGGGCATTCCGGGGGCAATCAAGGACAATATCTGCACCAAGGGGGTAAAGACTACCTGCGCTTCCAAAATTTTGCAGAAGTTCGTACCGCCTTATGATGCTACTGTTGTGCAGAAGCTGGCTGCCCAGAATCCTGTGGTGCTGGGCAAGACCAACCTGGACGAGTTTGCCATGGGCGGTTCTACTGAGAATTCCGCTTTTCATCCGACTCACAATCCGTGGAATACGGACTGTGTGCCGGGCGGTTCCTCCGGCGGCAGTGCTGCTGCCGTAGCTGCCGGTACTGCTGTGTGGGCACTGGGCTCTGATACCGGCGGCTCCATCCGTCAGCCGGCTTCCTTTTGCGGCGTTGTGGGCATGAAGCCTACCTATGGCCGGGTTTCCCGTTATGGCCTGGTGGCTTATGCTTCCTCTCTTGACCAGATCGGGCCTATTACCAAGGATGTAACTGACTGCGCCAACATCCTGAATATCATTGCAGGCAGGGACGAGATGGATTCCACCAGCATTGATAAGGAAGTACCTGACTACACCAAGTCACTGGTACAGGATGTGAAGGGCTTGAAGATCGGTTTGCCAAAGGAATATTTTGTGAAGGGCATGGATCCTGAGGTTGAGGGTGCTGTCAAGGCTGCCGTAAAGCAGCTGGAGTCTCTCGGTGCCGAGGTTGTGGAGATTTCCCTGCCAAACACGGATTATGCTATTTCCACCTACTATCTGATTGCCCCTGCTGAGGCGGCTACCAACCTGGCTCGCTATGATGGAGTAAGCTATGGCGAGCGTGCGGAGGATGCGGCTGATTTGGTGGAGATGATGACCAGGACCAGGAGCCAGTATCTGGGCGAGGAAGTAAAGCGCCGCATTATGATTGGCAACTATGCCCTGAGTGCAGGTTATTATGATGCTTATTACCTGAAGGCATTGAAGGTGCGCCGCCTGGTGAAGGAGGACTACGACAAGGCCTTTAAGGAAGTTGATGTTATTATCTGCCCTGCGGCTCCGTCCGTTGCTTATAAGATTGGCGAAAAGATTGACAATCCGCTGGAGATGTATTTGCAGGATGCCTGTACCGTGCCGCTGAATCTTGCCGGTTTGCCTGGCATTTCTGTTCCTTGCGGCTACAACAAGGACAAGATGCCAATCGGCATGCAGATTATCGGCAAGGCACTGGATGAGGAAACCCTGATCCGCGTTGCCTATACTTATGAGCAGAGCCAGTCCTACCATCAGGACAGGGCGCATTTGGGAGGTAAATAAGCATGAGCTACGAAGCAGTCATCGGACTGGAAATACACAGTGAATTAAAGACCAATACCAAGATTTTCTGCGGCTGTGCAACCTCCTTCGGCGCGGAGCATAACACCCATGTCTGCCCTGTATGCCTGGGCCTGCCGGGAGTGCTGCCTGTGCTGAATAAAAGGGTGCTGGAGTTTGCCATCAAGGCAGGTCTTGCCCTGAACTGCAAGATTAACAATTTCTCCAAGTTTGACCGCAAGAATTATTATTATCCTGACCTGCCGAAGAACTGGCAGACATCCCAGTATGATTTGCCAATCTGCGAGCATGGCTATGTGGATATTGAGACTTCCAAGGGCAAGAAGCGCATCCGCATCACCCGTATCCACATGGAGGAGGATGCTGGCAAGCTGGTACATTCCGGCAATACCATCAAGGATTCCGAGACTTCCAACGTGGATTACAACCGTACTGGTGTCCCTTTGATTGAGATTGTTTCCGAGCCGGATATGTCTACCCCGGAGGAAGCCCGTCTCTACATGGAAAAGGTTAAGTCCATTCTGCAGTACATTGATGTGTCTAACTGCAAGATGGAGGAGGGCAATCTCCGTGCCGACCTGAATGTTTCCATCCGCCCGAAGGGCTCTGATGTACTGGGCACCCGTACCGAGATGAAGAATATCAACTCCTTCAAGGCTGTGGAGGAAGCTTTGGAATACGAGATTGAGCGCCAGGAGGAAGTGCTGGAGGATGGCGGCCACGTCATTCAGGAAACCCGTACCTGGGACCCTGACCGGGGCGTTACCCTGTCCATGCGCAGCAAGGAAAACGCTCACGACTACCGCTACATGCCGGAGCCTGACCTGGTGCCGATCATCACATCTGATGAGGAGATTGAGGCATACAGGAAATCCCTGCCGGAGCTGCCGGATGCCCGTCAGGCACGATTGGAGTCCGAGTACGGCCTGTCCAGCTATGATGCCGGTATCATCACCAGCTCCCGTCAGATGGCAGAGTATTTTGATGAGGTGGTGGCTGCCGGGGCGGATGCCAAGCTGGCTGCCAACTGGATTATGGGTGATCTGTCCAAGAACCTGAATGCAGAGGGCATCGGCATCGAGGCTTCTCCTGTGGATGCCAAGCGTCTGGGCGAGATGATTTGCCTCATCAGCAAGGGAACCATTTCCTCCAAGATTGCCAAGAAGGTCTTCGAGGAAATGTGGAAAAGCCCTGACAGCCCGGAGAAGATTGTCAAGGACAAGGGGCTGGTACAGATTACCGACACCAAGGCCATAGAGGCAATCGTGGACAAGGTTATTGCTGACAACCCGAAGGCCGTGGAGGAATACAAGGGCGGCAAGAAGAAGGCCATCGGCTCCCTGGTAGGCCAGGTTATGAAGCAGTCCAAGGGCAAGGCCAATCCGCAGATGGTAAATGAGCTTTTGACTCAGAAGCTGGGCTGATTTGCATTGTTGCGGCTGGTGAATTGGGCAAATTTATGGTTTTGTTGTATACATCAGCAATTTGCTTTTATTTTTCAGCTTTTTGTGTTAGCATGATATGGTAGTATATTGATAGTGCATTTTAGAAATGAAAGGTGGGATTGTTGTGGTTAGTGAAGAAACTATGATGTTCCGTTTTGGAGCTGAGGAAAACCGGGCTGAGAGCATCATTCGCAGTACCTGTTCCTCTATGGAGAAGAAGGGGTATAACCCTATAAATCAGCTGGTAGGCTATCTCCTGAGCGGAGATCCTACCTATGTCACCAGCTTTGAGGATGCGAGAAAGAAAATCCGCAGCCTTGAGCGTGATGAGATTCTTGAGGAGCTTATCCGCTCCTATCTGGAGAAGCACTGATGAAAAGAGCATTGGGACTTGATATTGGTGACAGGACCATCGGCGTGGCAGTCAGCGACCTTCTGGGCATGACGGCGCAGGGGGTGGAGACTATCCGCCGCACTACGCTGGAGGCTGATTTGGCGCGGCTGCAGGAGCTGATGGCACAGTATGAGACAAATCTGCTGGTTTCCGGCTATCCCCGGAATATGAACGGCACCGAGGGACCTCGCTGCGAGTTCGTGAAGGAGTTTTGCGAGGAAATCCGCAAGGCGGTGCCTGAGGCGGAAATCGTCTTTCAGGATGAGCGGCTTTCCACGGTGGCGGCAACCCGTTCCCTGCTGGAGGCGGATGTGAGCCGCAAGAAGCGGAAGAAGGTCGTGGACAAGATGGCTGCGGTTTTCATCCTGCAGGGGTGGCTGGACAGCCATCCCCAGCTGTGAAAAAATAAAATTTACCTATGGGTTTATCTCCCTGCCGGAGCTTTCTGGCAGGGAGTTATTTTTTGTGGCTTTTTTTGACGAAAGTATGTAGTAATAGTATAATATAAGATAAGATTTGTTGGACTAATTTTTCGGCATGGCGGCAGCAGGTGATGCGGCTGCTGTGTCTTATAGATATGATTTGCAGATAGGAATTGATAATATGGAAAAGAGAAGAATTGCCGTTGCCATGAGCGGCGGCGTGGATAGCTCCCTGACGGCAGCGCTTTTGCAGGAGCAGGGGCATGAGGTGGTCGGCATCACCATGGAGCTGAGTGATTGCTCTGCCGGTGCCATCAAGGATGCCAGGATAGTGGCGGATTTTTTGGGTATTCCCCATCATGTGGCGAATTTCAGGGCATTGTTTCAGGAAAAGGTGATAGATTATTTTCTGAATGAATATGCCGCAGGGCACACTCCTAATCCTTGTGTTGCCTGCAATCCAAATGTGAAGTTTGGCGGCCTTTTGCAGCAGGCGGCGGAGCTGGGCTGCGATTATCTTGCTACAGGGCACTACGCCAGGGTGCATTATAATGAGGCAACGGGCAGGTACAATATCAGCAAGGGTACAGATGGCAGCAAGGATCAGGCTTATGCCCTTTATCGCTTGCGGCAGGAGCAGCTGGCCCATGTAATGACTCCCCTGGGGGGCTGGGTGAAGACGGATACCCGGGCGGAGGCGGCAAAGCGCAGCCTGCCGGTGGCCAACAAGCCGGAGAGCCAGGAAATCTGCTTTGTGCCTGATGACTACAAGGAGTATTTGCTGCAACACCGTCCCGAGCTGAAGCAGCCGGGAGATATTGTGGATACCTCCGGCAGGGTGCTGGGCAGGCATGAGGGCATAGCCTTTTACACCATCGGCCAGCGCAAGGGGCTGGGGATTGCGGCAGAGAAGCCTCTGTATGTGGTAGGGCTTGATGCGGCGCACAATCAGGTCATTGCAGGTGACAATCAGGAGGTTTTTGGCAAGGGCATAGTAGTGGAAAGCCTGAACTGGGTTGCTATCCCTGAGCTGCGGGAGCCCATGGAGGCAGGTGTCAAGATTCGCTACGGGGCCGGGGAAGCGGAGGCTGTACTGGTGCCTCAGGCAGATGGCACGGTACAGGTGGAGTTTGCTGCGCCTCAGAGGGCCATTACCTCGGGGCAGTCGGCGGTATTTTATGTTGGCAGCGATGTTTTGGGCGGCGGCATCATCAGGTCAGCCATCAAGTGAGGACAGCACTTCTGATAGATGTGCCATCAGGCAGGGCTTTGCTGCCAGGATTTCGTTTTAAGGTTTTATTTCAAGGTTTTGTTTTAAGATTTGCTGTTATATAGCTTTGCTGTTATATAAAGGGAATGATTTGTATGAACAGATTTATGCAGTCTTTAAAGAAAAGGGTTATTGCCTTTGCCCTGGTGGCGGTGGTGATTGCTGCGGCAGGTGGCTGGTGGTATGTAAGCTATTATACCAGAACGCCTGAGTATTCCATAAAAATGGTGCAGGAGGCGGTAAGCCAGCACGACAAGGAGAAGCTGTACAAATATGTGGATGTGAACCACATGCTGGATACAGCCAGTGACGCTATGCTGGACGGGCTGGTACAGGCCATGGTGCCTGCTACCGGTGATACAAAGGAAGCCGTCAGCAGCCTCACCAAGATGTTCAAGGCACCTGTGATTATGAGCCTTCAGTCGGCAGTGGATAATTATGTGGCGCAGGGGACATGGATTGATGAAAATGTGGATGAGCGCAGCATGGCTGCCGCGGTGGATGCGGATATGATTGTCAACCGCATCGGCCTGCCGAATATCAGCTTCCAGAAGCTGGAGTCCATGGCAGTTGATTTTGATAATGGCACAGCTGTGGCAAAGGTGCAGGTGCGCCAGACGGAGGCCGGAGAGGATTATACGCTGGATGTGGAGCTGGTGGAAACAGACAGCGGCATCTGGCGCATATACGAGATTACCAACTTCAAGGAGTTTATTGAAAATCTGCAGCGCCTGCGGCAGAGGCATGTGAAGGCTTATCTGGACGAATCAGCCAGCCTGATGGAGCAGCATGATGCTGTGATAGCGGCAGCCGAGCAGGAAATTGCGGGGCTGCTTGCCAATGGCTCCCTGGGAAGCAATGCCACCCGGAGCCAGGTAAAGGCTGTGCTGGAAAACAAGCTGATACCTGACTGGCAGGCGCGGAAGGCTGAACTGGAAGCTATGGAGGTGCCTGATGCGGCAGGCAGCCTGCACCGCCTGAGATTGAAGATTTGCGATGCCAGGATTGAGGCGGCAGCCAGTTATGCCAAATGGATGGATGACAAAAAGGCAGCTACCATTCGTGTTTCTGATAATAGCCTGCGCATGGCAAGAACCCTGGAAAAGGATGCAGAGCTTCTGACGAAGCAGGTAAACGCCCATGTGCGTTAAATGGAGAGAGGATATAGGTTATGAATAATAAAGGTGAACATGTCCTTTTGTATCAGTTCAGTGACCAGGCGCGGCTGGAAGCTGTTACCCGGCTTCTGCACCACATGAATATCAGGGTGACTGTGCTGCCTGATGCGGCCTGGAAGGAGAAGGTGGGCTTTCTGCTGGGCAGCAGGGGCTTTTCCCCGGCCAAGGCTGAGGAGGAGGAGTTTTCTTTTCCTCATGAGGTCATGCTGATGCAGAATATCCGCAACAAGCGGCTGGATAAGCTGCTGGCAGCCTGGAAGGAGGCAGGGCTGGCACCTGTCATTTACAAGGCGGTGGTGACGCCCTTCAATACGTTGTGGACACTGAAAAAACTCTGCCAGACCATGGAAAAGGAGCATGGGGCTGTTGTCAAGGAGATCAGCGAGCATGAGGAGCAGAAAGCATTGAGCGAGGATGTTATTGATGAGCGAGGAGATTGAGGATAGTATAGATGAATAAGGATTTTGAGCATACACAGCCGCTGCCACGGGTGAGCCCGGATATGGAAAGCCAGAAAACACAGCTTTTGAACGTAGGCAAGGTCAGGGAGCTGGAACCTGTGGAGATACCGAGACGCCAGCAGCAGACTGATAATGGCGGCCATGGCGGTGCTGGCAATATGCCGCCCGGGGACAATACCGGCATAAACGGCATGAATAGCATGAACAGCATGAATAGCATGAACAGCATGAATAGCATAAACGGCCGCAATGGCATGAATATGAATGTTCCTGGCAATCCGCCACAGAAAGACCGGCCAGGCGGCAGGGGCAAGATGATTGCCCTGCTGGCTGTTGGTTTTGTGGTGGCGGCTTTTTGCGGTGCGGCACTTTCCGGCTACCTGAGCGAGCAGCAGGCAAAGAAGGAGGCATTGGACAGCCAGCATGCTGTGGCAACCAGGCAGCTGCAGGAGGCTGACAGCCAGCAGGAGTCCCTGAGCAGGAAGAAGGAACGGCTGGAGGCCGAGTATCAGAGGCTGCTGGAGGAACAGAAGGCTGCCCAGTCCGCAGCGGATAAGCTGTATGGGCAGAAGGAGCAGCAGGAAAAGTCCCAGCAGGGAAAATCCGCTGCCGGCAAGGTGCTGGACAAGATTACCGGCGATGCAGGCAAGCAGAAAAAGGAAGCTGAGTCCACGGCTGCCCAGGAGGCTGAGGCCAAGGAGAAGCTGGAGTCCGTAAGCCAGTCCGTGCAGGCAGCAGGTGCGGCACTGGAGGAACTGGATGCCCAGCTGGATAACCTGGAGGCCATGCGCCAGCAGGCGAAAAGCGTCAAGGCCGATGTGGACAGGGCTTATAGCGAAAACAAGGATACTATAGATACGGTGCTGCACTATGTATCTGTGGGCTTAAATGCATTATTCAAGTAAAGGGGAATGGTTTATGAAAAGGTTATTGGTAATGATGATGGCGGCTGTTCTGGTGCTGAGTGCCCTTGTGGCAGGCTGTGGCAGCCAGCAGGCTGAGAAAAAGGAGCTGCAGGGGATAGCCATTGGCTTGATGCCTGATATTGATTCCGTGCCGATTATTATTGCAGAGGAAAAGGGATATTTTGCCGAGGAAGGCCTGAAGGTTGACATTCAGAAGTTCAAGAGTGCCATGGACAGGGATGCTGCCTTGCAGAGCGGCAATCTGGATGGTGCTATTTCTGATATGCTGGCAGTGGCATTTGCCAAGGCCGGCGGCTTTGATGTAAAGGTTACTTCCTACACTGACGGTACCTACAAGCTGATTGCCGGTAAGGGGGATGGTGATGTAAAGCCCCAGGATTTGGCCGGCAAGGATGTGGCTGTATCCAAGAATACCATCATCGAGTATGTGACTGACCGCATTATGGCCAGTCAGAACATGCCGGAGGATAGCATCAACAAGGTGGTGATTCCGCAGATTCCTACCCGTCTTGAGATGCTGCAAAGCGGCAAGCTTGCTGCTGCCACCCTGCCTGAGCCAATGGGCTCCATTGCCATTGCCAACGGCTGCCGGTTTGTAACCGATTCTGAGGAAATGGGCGTGAATCCTGGCGTGATGATGTTCACAGCCAAGGCGGCTAGTGATAAGAAGGCGGAGCTGCAGGCTTTTTACCGTGCTTACAACAAGGCTGTCAAGTACCTGAACGAGCATCCGCAGGATGAGTATATGGACCTGGTGATTGAAAAGAGCGGCTTCCCGGATGCGGCAAAGGCTGCCCTCAAGCTGCCACAGTATCGTGAGGCAGGGCTGCCGGCTGAAAAGGACGTCAGCGAGTGCATCAACTGGATGGTGCAGAAGGAGCTCATCAAGCAGAGCTATACCTATGACGAGCTGGTGCTTGACCTGAACAAGTAAGGGCATGGCATGGCCGGGCTGCAATGTGAAATGCAGGATGAGTGCCATGCAGGATAATTTGCTACAGAATATGCTATAGAATATGCTATAAAATATGATTGAGATAGAAAATGTATCTGTCAAGTACAGGACGGAAAATGATATTTATACGGCAATCGCCAACGTAAATCTGGTTATTCCAGATGGGGGCACCTGTGCCGTCATCGGGCCATCAGGCTGTGGCAAGTCGACTCTTTTGAAGTGCGTGGCAGGGCTGATTCCTGATTATGAAGGCAGGGTGCTGATAAATGGGGAGGAAGTCAATCCCAAGGCGCAGACTATCGGCTTTATGCCGCAGAATTATGGCCTGCTGCCATGGAAAACGGTGGTGGATAATATCCGCCTGGGCATGAAGATCAAGAAGGCACCGGAGCTTCTTGACCGCAATGTGATAAAGCAGCTGATGCGCCAGCTGGGCATCGAGGGGCTGGGGCACCGCTATCCTGTGGAGCTCAGTGGCGGCCAGCAGCAGAGAGTGGCCCTGGCCAGGGTTTTTGCCCTGCAGCCGGATGTGCTTTTGATGGATGAGCCTTTTTCCGCGCTGGATGCCATTACCCGTGAGGAAATGCAGGATATTTTCCTCCGGCTCTGGCGCAAGTTCAACGTGTCCACGATTTTCGTCACCCACTATGTGGAGGAAGCCCTGTACCTGGGGCAGAAAATCGTGGTGCTCTCCGCCTATACCGGCGGCATCAGCCAGGTTATCGAAAATCCGCTGTTCGGCGGCAAGGATATCCGCCAGCAGCCTGAATTTTTTGAAATGGGGCTGCGCCTGAGAAATCTTATCAAGAAGGACTGGAATCAGATATGGGAAAATCAATGAGTGTTTGGTATCTGGCTGCAGCGGTGTTTTTGACTGCCCTGTGGGCAGTGGCGGCGGAGCTGGTGGCTCTGCCCATTATTCCCAGCCCTGTGCTGGTAGTGGAGAATCTGGCAGAAATCTTTATGAAGCATATTGCTATCCACAGCATCTACAGCCTGTGGCGCATTGCTGCCGGGCTGTTCCTGGCTGTGGCAGTGGGGCTTCCCCTGGGGGTGCTGATGGGGTATTTTCCCGAGTGCGACCGCTTTCTGTCGCCTCTGGTGTACCTTACCTACCCGGTGCCGAAGATTGCCCTGCTGCCTATCCTGATGCTGCTTTTCGGGGTAGGGGAGTCTTCCAAGATTACCATGATATTCCTGATTATTGTCTTTCAGGTGGTGGTGGCAGTGCGTGACGGCATCCGCGCCATTCCCAAGGAAACCCTGTATCCTTTGTATTCACTGGGGGCAACCTTCCGGGATATTTTCTTTGAGGTGCTCTGGCCTGCCTCCCTGCCCAAGTTTATTACTGCGGTGCGGGTGGCTCTGGCTACGGCCATTTCCGTGCTGTTTTTTACGGAGACCTTCGGCACCAAGTACGGTATGGGGTATTTTATCATGGATGCCTGGCTGCGGGTGAATTATCTGGAAATGTACTCCGGCATCGTGGTGCTGAGCCTTATCGGGCTGATTATGTTTACCACCATTGACATGATTGAGCAGTATGCCTGCCATTGGCAGTACAAGCAGTGAGGTATTGACAGTGTGAGTTCATGCAAATATAAGACAAAAGCACCAATAATGTTAGTAGTTTTGTCTAAATATTTGTGTATTGGTAGCGTTGTAACGTGTTTTATGGTAATATGTAAATATACAGGTAGATATACTTTTACAACAAGGGATGGTTGATATTATGGCAGGAAAGTTGACTAGTGATATGTTGAAGGATTTGACGGTTACCAATGTCATGGAAATGGTTGTAGATGAACAGTTTCCTATTGTAATGCAGAAATTTCCTGATGCGTGCTGCTGCACCCAGTGCTTGTCGGATATAAAGGCACTGGCTCTGAACAACCTGAAGCCTCATTATGTTTCCTCTGACCGGGGCAATCTTTTTGAGCGCATCAATACCTCTGATATGATGGTCAAGGTAGATGTGCTGCGGGCCATGACTGAGGCAGCTGAAAAGGTTACCAGGAATCCGCGGCATGAGTAGATGTTGGGCAAAAAAAGATTGACTTTTGGGAGCGTCTAGGATATTATTTATATGTTATTTTGGA
>OBLI01000626.1_pt1 | contig 37064 bp, 27 predicted proteins | sample 1519701 | NCBI WGS metagenome assembly OBLI01 (sample SAMEA3663005, study PRJEB22513) | pig gut metagenome | biome: pig gut; feature: pig-associated habitat; material: faeces | place: France | collected 2012
ATTTTCTGCGAACAAGTAGTCAGAGTAAATCAGGAACAGTCCCATTTTGGGTACAACAAACTGGACACCCTAGTTAATAATATACTTCAAGAATAATATATTATAATGCGTCACTCCATATTTCTGATGAACCTAAAAAAAGCACTTGGCTGCAGTTATGTTCACGGGCTGGAGTGGGGGTGGGTAGAGGTGCCTGTCCCCACTAAATTTCTACAGCCCCATTATCGGTCCAATATCGCCAGCATTACTTTCCGTGAGCCTGAATTGTCCCATAATCGTGGTAAATTCAGCGTGTTAATGAGATTTTCTTCTAATTATTTATCATGGTTTGCCAATAATTTACTAATTTTGCACACGATTTGTCACATGCAAGATTTTTTTGTTTTTTTATTAACATATATCAATTTAAATTATCAAGTATGAGAGAATCTTATTACTCAAAGGAGAGTTTGCTTTCACGCACTCTTATGCTTCTGGCATTGCTCCTGACCTTCGGGTGGAGTGGAGCCAAGGCTGAGGGTAGCGGAACGGCAGACGACCCCTACGTAATCAAGGCTGGTGAGACACTCACCATGCCCCAGATGAAGAAGTTCTATGCAAAGTTCGTTGTGCCGGAGGACGTTACTTCCGATGATGCAGCGTTGGTGCTCGACGGTCTGAAGGACATGTTTTTGAAAGTCTATTCAGATGCTGCCTACTCTACTGACATCACTCAGGACAGCTGGTACAGCGGTAGTAGCCCTTGGACGCTCAAGGTGCCAATCCCTAACGGTACTGCAGCAGGAACAACTTATTATTTCTATGAGTTCTTGCCGATGACCACCACAAACATCGAAGTTACCTATGGTGCAGGTGCAGCCACTGTGGAGAAGCCTCTGACCCGTCTCAGCGTCACACCTGCAGAAGGACAGAACCTTACAGCGTCTTCAAGCCTTGTCTCGCTTCAGTATTCACGCAACGACATCAAGGTGACAAGCTGCGTAATGGAGGTCTACAGCCATGGCACAGATACTCCAGAGCTGAAGGCTACTAAGTCGCTTGCTGCTAATGTACAGGGTGCATTCGTCTCTATCGAGCCTAAGACACAGCTGATTGCGCTCTACAATGAGGGCATTCTGGAAGCGTGCGATATTATTAAGGTGAAGGTCGGTGTGAAGGCTGTAAACGGTGACAATACCATCTGGCTCAACGGTGTGGAGAATAGCGTAGACGAGATTTCGTATATCGCTACCGAAAAGCCAGTCATGCTCACCAAGACAGTCAACACCCCGGGCAACGGCCTCGACACATTCCTCTCTTGGATGCCTGCCGACTATGCCAACGGCCTTGCACAGTTGCACTTCGACGGTGCTCTCGACACCCAGAACGCTCCTGTAGTGAAACTCATGTATGGTGATATCGAGTCCGACGGTGAATACTACGAGGAGGTATTGCCAGTTAAGTTCTTTGGCGATAACATCCTTGCTGTCGACCTGAGAGGAAAGCTGCGCACACCTGCTACCATGAACATTGCAAGCCTTAAGGTTTATAATACCATTACTCTGAGTGTCAAGGGCGTAAAGGCTGCCGATGGTACTTTCGTATACTCTGACGGAGTCGGATCGTTAGGTTCTTTCAGCTTTGACTATACATATAAGGCTGTTGAGTACGCTACGACAGTAGACTTCACTCCTGCCAGTGGAGCCTCCATCGACAACGTGAAGAGCATTGAGCTTTGGGCAAACGAGACCGGTGACGGCAAGGCTACATTCGCAGGCGTGCAGTTTGCATATACCGATGGTGGCGAGGCTAAGACGGTTGTCGTTCCCATGTCACAGATTACATCTGAGGCCGACACTGATGAGGCAAACGCTACTATATATACCATACCGGTACCGGAGTTCAGCCGTGATGCCGACACACAAGTGGTGCTCACCCTTACAGGTCTGTCTACACCAGACGGCCTTGACCACTCTGCCGACTTTACTGCAACATACACAACAGCCGGACACACAGCTGCCGTTGCTGCCGTAACAAGCGCGTTGATGGTTTCTGGTGATAACACCATTGACCTCATCACAGCAGAGAGCATAGAGAAGCTCATCGCTGACTCTGATGTGAAGATAGCAACCAGCATGGACGACGCTATCGGCTGCATGCAGTGGCAGGTGGTAAACACTACTACTGGCGAGACTGTAAAGGCCGTATACGACACAACGGAGAAGAACGGTGAGGGCCACTGGACATTCTGGGTGCCAATCGACTACAAGTTCTTCGAGGGCAACCAGTATGGCATAATTCTCAAGGGATGGACCGACGCTACGGCAAAGAACAACGGTGAAGCGCCGATATTCGAGCAGACTATAACAGTTGCCGGTGCTACAAAAGAGTACAAATACAGCTCTGTGACTCTCGTAGAGCCTGCCGAGCTCTTGTACAGCCAGAACGAGGCAAACTTCAGCCTTGAGAGTGCTGAGGACAAGACTATCAGCTTTACATTCAGCGATGCCGTTACTGTAGACCAGGCATTTGTTGCACTTGGTTTTGGTGAAACAGACAACTGTGATGTTGCCATGAGTAATGACAACAAGACAGTTACCCTAACGATACCTGATTATGTTCTCTCTACTTACACCAACTTCACTGTAAGCATGCTCGTGAAGGATGCGGAAGGACTTGTAGTGAAGGGCAACAACGGCGAGGAAGACAACTCATTCATAAGCGTATACGTTGACGCCAAGTTCAACTTGCCATACGCAGAGGTTGTAGAGCCTGCCAAGGACGCTACGGTAGAGAAGATTTCTTCCATCAAGTTCGGCTACGACAAGGGTATCGGTGAAGGCACGGGCAAGATTGTCATCATGGACAAGCTGCGCAACACCATTGCCACACAGAAGAGCATGACACCCGTTATCCCTGCTGACCAGGAGGACAACTGGGACTATATTCCAACGGAGATTATCGTTAACTTCGACAAGGAGATTACAGCTCCCGGTACATACGTGGTTTATGTTCCCGAGGGAGTCTTCAACCTCGACCTCTCTGCCCAGGGCTTTGCCGTAAAGAGCAACCACGAGGAAACATTCTCACTCACTGTTGACGGTGAGGTTATTCCTGAAGCTCCTGCCAACGTTACCGTTACTCCTGCAGCAGGCAATGTGGAAAGCCTGAATGAGATTGTACTCACATTCAACGACTATGAGACATGTGCCTGGACATTTGCAGTTGCTCCTACTATCACCCTGCCAAATGGTGAGACACACAACATCAAGAACTATGAATTTGGTGCAGCAGACAACGAGCTGAAGTGTACCATGCCGCAGACTCTTACCGACGAGGGTACATACGTGCTGACAATACCAGCAGGTGCTGTTACTTATAATGACAACCCGGATAATCTGAACGCTGCATTCAGTGTAACATATATTATCAAGGGCAAGACGGCAGATACTTATGCTACTGCATCACCAGCTCCTGGTGTCGTTGAGAGCCTGAAGGATATCTATGTAACATTCAATGAGTGTGGGGCATGCGCATGGTCATACAAGATTATGCCTACTATCACACTGCCTGATGGAAGCGTGAAGACTCTGACAAGTGAAGAAGCTACCTACGACTATGATAATCCTGACATGCGTGTGGTATGGCTCAAGCTTTCCGAGGCCCTTACTGCTCCTGGCGATTATGTCCTGAACTTCCCTGCAGGAACTTTATTACTGGATGAAGATATGCCTTCTGAGGCTGTATCGTTCACCTATACTATTGAGGCTGGCAACACTATCGACGTAACAGTAAACCCGGCACCGGGTGAGGTGGCAAGCCTTAGCAGCTTCGTTCTCTCGTTCGCTGACGACCCATCGTTAACAAATACCTACTGGAATAATGCTATTGATGAGAGTAATGCTCCTTATGTCATCGATGCCGATGGCAACAAGTACGCTTGCACCTACGACTATGACTGGAATGGTGACGAGGAACTGATGGTGACACTCAGCGAGAACATTACAACCGCAGGCAGCTACAAGCTCGTCATACCTGCTGGTGCCGTTATGCTCAATGGTGTGGCTACCGACTCCGATATCAAGTTCAACTATACCGTAACTGGTGAAGGCGGCAGCTCTGCATGGAATGTCACATCCGACCCGGCAAACGGTTCAAAGGTAACCTCTCTTGAAACTGTTATCCTGACATTCAATGACTTCGACCCAAGCAACGGTATCGACCACGCAGCCGATGAGCCTATGGTTCTCACCGACCCCAATGGCGTTGAGCATAAGCTGTCGTGGACTAACGCCGAGTTCCATAACGGTGTGTATAATGCCGTTAGGATAGCATTGCTGGAGGCTAATGACGATGCATGGACACAGATAGACTGCACAACTCCAGGTACATATACTCTTACCATCCCTGCAAACTCTGTATGGGAATACAATAACCAGAGCAATATCATCAACGAGGACCTTGTCTTCACCTGGACAGTTGTAAAGCCATGGGCTGTTGAGGTAACTCCTGAGAACGGTTCTACAGTGAAGGTTCTCGAGGGTGTCACCGTCACCTTCCCAGACTTCAATACCTCAGATGGTGTAGCATACGATGGTGAGACTCCGTTGGTACTCACCGACCCGGATGGTGTTGCACACAAAATCACTCCATACGCTGTAAATCAGTATGAAGGGGCGTATAACGCTATCTCGGTAATACTCTTCGATGAGAACAACGAGGAAATAGATGGTAGCAAGCGTGGTACATACACGCTCACCATACCTGCCGGTTGTATCAATGACTATACCGATGAAACCAATACCAATACAGAATTCACATTCTCTTGGAATGTAGAGGGTATAGACGTAACAGTCAACCCGGCTAATGGTGCTGAGGTAGAGAGCCTGAAGCAGATTTCCGTAACATTCGGCGACTATCAGGTTGTTGACTGGAACTGGGCTGCTGTCAGGGAGGCTCCGCTGATCTTCTTCGACAGCATGGGAGATCCTGTACAGCTCACCATCGACAATCTCGACATAGACAACAAGAGCACTAACACCCTGCTCATCACGCTGCCTGAGGAGTACACTGCCGTTGGTACTTACAGCCTCACTATCCCATCTGGATATGTGGTTCTGAACACAACTACACAGGAGACCCTCGACATGGACCTCAGCTTCTCTTGGAAGATTAAGGGCGAGCCTCTGACCATCACTCCTACACCGGGTGTTGTTGATGAAATCGGTATGGTATTCATTACCTTCAACGATATCGACCCGAACATAGGTATTGTAATCAACCAGGATGCCTACAACGAGAATCCTGCTGTCTTCACCGACAAGGATGGTAAGGAGACCGTGATTGGTTTCCGCCGTATCAACCAGATGTACCCGACAAACAACACTATCGCCATCACTCTGCCTGTTGACGACAACATCACCGAGGTTGGCACCTACAAGCTCTTCATCCCTGCCAACACCGTTTACGGCTTGCTTGACAAGAGCGTGGTATATGCTGAGGACATCAACATAGAGTGGACTATCACTACTTCCACCGGCATCTACGGCATCTTCGCCGGCAAGAACGAGAAGGTAAATGTCTTCACCATCGACGGCAAGGCTGTTCTGAAGAACGCTGATGCAAGCGACCTCAAGCAGCTCGCTCCTGGTAAGCTTTACATTATCAATGGCAAGAAGTTTGTCGTTAAGTAAACGGAACAGATTTCTGTAATATTCTTATCAAGGGCACTCACTTCGTGTGGGTGCCCTTTTTGCGTGTGTTTTCTTATTCTCAGGAAATAGTTTGGTACATGAGAGTTTTTTGCCTATCTTTGCAAAACGAACCTAAACCGCATTGCAATGAGAGAATTACATCCAGCCAAAATAGACGTAGCCGTGCTGCTGCTCTTCTTCAACCGTCCTTCCACATTCCGCCTTGTCTTCGACGAGGTGCGCAAGGCGCGACCCTCCCGGCTGTTCCTTTATCAGGATGGCCCCAGGTCGGACAAAGACCTGCAGGGAATAGCGGAATGCCGTGCCATTGCAGAGCAGATAGACTGGGAGTGTGACGTTCACCGTATGTACCAGGAAAAGAACGTGGGCTGCGACCCGTCTGAATACATATCTCAGAAATGGGCCTTCTCGATAGTCGACAAGTGCATCGTGCTTGAGGATGACGACCAGCCAAGCCAGGCGTTCTTCCCATTCTGCAAGGAGATGCTCGACCGCTATGAGCACGATGACAGGATATCCATGGTGGCCGGGTTCAATGTCGACGAGGTGACACCCGGCGTACCCTACAGCTATTTCTTTACCTCTGTGTGCTCCATCTGGGGCTGGGCATCGTGGCGGAGGGTTATAGACAAATGGGACGGCAGCTATTCGTTCCTTGACGACGAGTTTGCATGCCGCCAGCTCGAGAGCCTGATAGAGGCACGTGGCGTGAGGAGCAATTTCATGAAGATTTGCCGTGACCATAAGGCATCAGGAAAAGAATATTACGAGAGCATTTTCTGGGCATACATGCTTATGAACAACGGGCTTGCCGTGATGCCCACCCGTAACCTCATAAGCAATGTCGGCGCCACGGCTGACTCCACTCATTATGGTGCCCTGCAGACAATGCCCCGACGGTTGCGGAGGCTTTTCCAGATGAGGCATTTCGAGATAGAATTCCCTCTTGTCCATCCTACGCATGTCATGGAGTATGCCGAATACAAGGAGCATTTCTATAAGGTGAACTGCTGGGGACATCCATGGATAAAAATAGGCCGTTCCATGGAGGAGCTGGCCTATAACCTTGCTGAAGGCAACTTCAGCGTAATCGTGCGCTCGCTGAGCAAGAGAATTAATAAGTGGATGGGGAAGGAAAAATTCTCCTGAGCCCCATCCCTATGAATTCCGGATGCTCCGGACTTCAGGGCTGTCCGGAGCATCCAGGCTATTCAACAATTACCAGTCCTCCCATGCCTTGGATGGTAACCTTTGCTGTACCGTCCTTGGCAACCTTTATGGTTTTCATTGTTGGCGTGGGCAGCTCCTCGCCCTTCTTCTTCGGAGCGTCTACGTAGCAAGTCACCGCTTTTCCGGCAAACATCGGCAACGAGAGCCTAAGCGTCATGGCCTCCTGGGTTCCGTTGAGTCCTGCCACATACCATTTGTCGCCCGTGCGTCGTGCCAATACGACATGGCGTGTGGGATAGCCGTCTATATACCTGGTCTCGTCCCAAGTGGTGGGAAGGGTTTTGAGGAAGTCTATCTCGAACTGCGGAAGCTCATCGAGGTTGTTTGGACACATGGCGACACAGTTGACGCTTGTCTGTATGACTATACCTGAAGCAATCTCGAAGATGTCTGATGTGTAGCGTGGATGTCCGCTCTTGTTGTCCTGGTTCATGCGTTTGTTCATGATGATGCCGCCCCAGTCGGCACTGCCAAGGGCATTGCGCGAGAAGGGGTGCATGGTGAGCTCGAAGCCCTCCTGACGGGCATGGTGGTCGGTGAAGCGTACGTTCTCAGATGCCAGCAGGGCCTCGGAGGAAACATAGTTGGGGTACATGCGCTCCCATCCTCGTGGAATGGTGCATCCGTGGAAGATTACCTGCAGTCCGTAGCGGTTGGCGTCGACGAGGATGTCCTCATAGAGCTTCATCATCTCCTGCTTGTCGCTGCCAAAGAAATCCACCTTTATTCCGGCAATGTTGTGGAGCTTCATCCATGCCATCTCCTCATCGCGTGCATACGATGTGCTCATCCTTCCGCGCGGTCCCTGTGGGGCATCGTTCCAGAAGCCGTTGGAGTTGTACCATAGCAGCAGGCGTACGCCCTTCGACTGTGCGTACCTCGACAGCTCCTCTATGCGGCTGCGGCCTATCTGCTTGTCCCACAGTCCGTCAACAAGGCAATACTCATAGCCCATGGTTGCCGCAAGGTCGATGAACTTCACCTGGTCGTCGTAGTTCACCGAGCCGTCCTGCCACATCAGCCAGCTCCAAGTGTAGCGTCCGGGCTTATATTCCTGCGACGGCTTGTAAAGCGGCTCGACAAGGTCGTAGGGTATTGTTGTCTCTACGATGGGCTTGAGTGTGTTGCCTACGGTGATGGTTCTCCACGGCGTGCTTCCCGGTACGGTGATGCCCACAAACTCGCTGCCAAGTCCGTTCATCTCTGTCTTGTTCGGGAAGGCGATGGTATATCCCTTGCCTTTCTCGTAGTCGGAGAGGTGGCATCCCGCATAGTTGCTGCCATTGCCGGTCTCGCCAACGAGCACCCATCCGTCATCGCCGATATGGAAAAGACAGGGCAGGGTATAGCCCTCGCCAAACTTCGACTTCACGTCCATTGGGGCATCGGCGGTGTATTCCTCCTCGTATGATGGCTTTGTACGCTCCCATCCTACCATGGTCTCGCTTTGCGGGCAGATGAAAGTGGTGGTGTGGTCGGGGAAGTTGAATGCGCTGGCCTCACCGTAGATGACGGCACATTTCGGGTTGTCGCCATTGCCGCGGTGCAGAGTATACCTGTATGCGACATCGTTGTCGGAAACCATGAACGTCACGGTCATGTCCATCTTCTTCCCGTTGGTGAACACTATGTCGGTCTTGTTCGCAACGTAGTGGGACGAGGATGCCTTTGTCCTCGTCATGGTGTACGATCGGTCCACCTTGCTCTCGTCTGCCGACTTGATGGTCAGTCCCTGTGTGTAGTCACCGATATTGGTGCGCAGGCCAAGGGCTGACGGGGTAAGCATGGGTTTCTCGTCGTAGGTTACGGAGTACGCAGCCTTGCCGCCATTGTCGGTTATCACTACGGCAAGCCTGCCGTCGGGGGATGTCACCTTGACATCCTTTGCCATAACGGTGGCTGCCGCCATAGCTGATAGGGATAATAGAATAGCTTTCTTCATGTTTTTTGTATTATAGGTTTTTCTTATTGGTTTTGTAGGTTTTTGTAGGGTATTATAACACTTGGAATTTTACTCCGAGGGAGAGTCCGAAGACATCCCAGAACTTGGCCTCTCCGTTGCGGTAGAATTTCATGAAGTATATGTCGCAAGTGCTCAGCTCGTAGAATGCCGTTATGCTCTTCACGGCCTTGCGTCTGCTGTTTGGGATAATCTTCGTCACGCGCTGTCCAACGAATATGTTCGGCCTGAACTTGGTTGAGAAAGGATAGTACCCGCCAGAGTATTTTGTTGGTTGCTTCGCCCAGAACTCATGACCGTAGACGGTGTTGAAGTATAGTCCGCACTCCAATGGCTCCAAGGCCCATCCGCGCCGAAGGTATATCGACCATGGGATGTAGTTCTGCTTTAGCGTCATGGTGACCTTTGCGCGGTGGGAGTCGTATTTGGGTATGTAACCGATGAGCAGGTGGGTCTCCCACTGCCGGCGTTTGCCGTAGTCCCATCCCACGCCTATAGATACCAGTCCCATGTTGCCGGCAAACTGCATGATGTGCTGCGTGGGTATGAGACTTGCCCAGTGTTGGCGCATGTAGTGTACCCTCTTGTCGTACTTGCTTGTTCTTGTGGCAGAGTCAAGAGGATGATTGATGTCGGCAAGAGAGTCTGCGCCAATGTACAACTGTGAGTCGCTGACACGTGTGCTGTCGGCATTGTTGTCTGCCAATGCATTGACAGGAGCCAATATGGCCATGATGGCAAGGCTAAAGACGAACCACTTCATTGCTGTAACCTTTTGGAGTGATGACAAATATGCGGTATTCACGCTTTGATGCCGACGCTACCTCGTAATAGATGACTCCGTTGCCGAAGAAGTCGTGCTCCTCGGTATGGTGACCGTGGCCATACATGCAGAACAGCAGGCCCGGGAACTGCGTGATGTAGTAGTTGAAAGGCTTCACGACATTGTTGTTGAACTGCTCGCTAAAGGGTGCGGCGTGCATGCAGACAATGGTGCGGTCGAAGACGGTGGTGTCGGCAATGGCCTCCCGCTCCATGAAGTCAAAATCAGGAATAGGCTCAGAATAGTCGTATTCAATGGCATTGGTGTTCAGGCATACTATCTTTATCCTTCCGGCGACAAAGCTGAAATCGTTGTTGCCGTACATCTTTGCGTATGCCTCATTGCCTGTGCCCAGGCAGTCGTGGTTGCCCTGCATGACGACATGCGGCTTGTTGAGCCTCTCCATCTTCTTGCGTGTCCAGAGATATTCCTGCGTGGAGCCAAAGTCGGTGATGTCGCCGAGATGCACCACGAAGTCGATGCTGTCCCTGCGGTTGATGTCGTCAATAATCGCCTCAAGGTCGTTGTACCACTGATGGGAGTCGCTTATGAAGGCTATGCGCACGGTGTCACGTCCTGCGCACGCCTTCTCTATGGTGGCGATGTTGTTTTGGTTGATATTTGTCGCACCGGTTATACGGGTGTCGTAGGGGTGTATGTCAAATACGGTGTCGCACGACGCCAACAGCAGCACTGTTATTATCAGTATTGCTGCAAGCTTTATAATAGGTTTAGTTAGACGGGTTATGTTCATTTGGTTTCTTCGGTCACTATGCCTTGGACTGTGGTGTCCAAACATCTGGGTACAAAGATACGGCTTTTTGTCTTGAAAACCATGACAAGACAAGTATTTTTCATTTTTTAAGTAGGGTGTCCAGTTTGTTGTACCCAAAATGGAACTGTTCCTGATTTACTCTGACTACATGCTTGCAGAAAATACATTGACCAGCACGCGCTGTAAGCGCAGAAGCACATAGCCCAGGGTAGAGCGCAGCGGCACCCTGGGTGTAAGGGGATATTGTCAATGCGCGCTGTTAGCGCAAAAGCGTTATATATCCTGCTGTTATATATGCTTTTGCCCTTTGCCTTTCCTTTCAGCCGGCGACCTTTGGCTCAGGGCGACCATCACCTGCATGAAATAACCCAGGGTGCCGCTGCGCTCTACCCTGGACTATGCGCTTTTTCGCTTACAGCGCGACTAAATGAAGGCCTTTTACCAGGCAAAGCTTTGCGTTAGCGGATGCAAAGCTTTGCATTGGCGATTGCAAAGCTTTGCGTGGGCAGTTGCAAAGCTTTGCGTTGGCGGTTGCAATGCTTTGCGTCAGAAGTGGCTAAACTGGCACTGAAATCGTCAATACTATTCTGGATAATAGAAAAGGGAGGACAGACTCAACATACGGGGCATTGTAGCCCTCAGAAAAATCTGCAGAACCGGCAAATGGAACTTAATGAGTGCATGCAAGAACAAAAAAACAGGGTAAGCCATGCCCTACGGTGTGGTTTACCCTGGTTGATGATAGGTATTGTCAGACAGTGAAGATTATTTCACTTCCCAGATATCGTTGGTCTCAAGTAGCTCCTCAAAGTTGTGGTATTTCTTCTGCTTGCTCACCTCTGCAATCTGCTCGTTCACGGCCTCGTCGTATGTTGGAGCCTCTACGTCGCGTATCACTCCGAGTGCCACGGGGAAGCCGTGCTCGTTGTCCATCATGGCGAGCTTCAGCTGCAGGGTGTTGTCCTCGCAGTGGGCATCGTGAACGAGGATGTCGTCGACGGTGATGCCGTTCTCGCCAATCTTCACCACTTTCAGTCCGAAGCCCTCCTGCATGAGTCCGTACTCGTTGTTCTCGCCGAAGATGAGCGGCTGGCCATGACGAACGTAGATGGCGTTGCGTGCCCTTCCCTCCTTTTTATATATGGAGTCGTAGGCACCGTTGTTGAAGATTACGCAGTTCTGAAGTATCTCGCACACGGAGGCTCCGTGGTGCTCGTGGGCAGCCTTTAGTATGGCTATGGTCTCGGGGCCGTCAGTGGCTACGGAGCGTGCGAAGAAGCGGCCGCGGGCACCGAAGCACAGCTCGGCAGGGCGGAATGGGTCCTCGACAGTGCCGTATGGGCTGGACTTCGACACGAAGCCTCGCGGAGAGGTTGGACTGTATTGTCCTTTGGTTAGTCCGTATATGCGGTTATTGAGCAGTATCATGTTGAGGTTAATGTTTCGCCTCATGGCATGTATGAAGTGGTTGCCGCCAATGGCAAGGCCGTCACCGTCACCGCTGATTTGCCAGACGGTAAGGTTTGGGTTCACGACTTTCGCTCCTGTGGCGATGGCCGCCGCGCGCCCGTGTATGGTCTGCATGGCATAGGTGTTGACATAGTATGGCAGTCGGCTTGAGCATCCGATACCCGATATCACTGCCGTCTGATAGGGCGGTACGCCAATCTCGGCCATGGCCTTCTGCAGGCTTGCCAGGAAGAAGTGGTCGCCACATCCCGGGCACCATCTTGGCTGCCCTTTCTTGAAATCGTTGGCTGTATAGTTCATGATGTATTGTGTCAATGGTTATTGTGTCGCCGTTGCGGCCGTTAGATATTAATGTTTGGGGCGTTCAGTACTTTGGTGTCGAAGGTTTGGGCACCGCTGGGCACCGCCTTTGTCTCAAGCAGATGCTCAAATTCCTCTACAAGGTCGTTGACCACGAAAGGCTGTCCCTTCACCTGGTTGTACTGGTATGGTGCGAAGCCGTTTACGCGTATGCGCAGCAGAGCGGCCAGCTGTCCGAGGTTCTGCTCGGCAACGACAACCTTCGGGTATCGCATGAGCACCTCTGCTATGTTGGCTGGCAACGGGTTGACGAACTTCACCTGCGCCATTGCTACCTTGTGCCCACGTGAGCGCAGAACGTTTGTGGCAGAGAGCAGATGGCCGTAGGTGCTGCCGAAGCCCACGATGAGCAGTTCGGCATCATCGGCGTCGCCTTCCACCACCATGTCGGGTACGGGTATGCGTGCCACCTTCTGGTATCTGATGTGCGACATTTTGTTGTGGTTCTCCGGTTCTGTAGATATGGCTCCAGTCTTGCCGTCCTTCTCCAGTCCGCCAAGGATGTGGGTATATCCCTCCTGCCCGGGTATTGCCCAATAGCGTACCTGGCTCTCCGGGTCGCGAACGTATGGCGTGTACTTGTATTTCTGCTCATCAGTGACATAGTGCGGCCTTATGTCTGGCAACTCGTCCATCTTTGGCAGCTTCCATGCTGCCGAGCCGTTGGCAATGAAGGCATCTGTAAGCAGGATGACAGGTGTCATATGCTCGAGGGCCATCTTTGCCGCACGGTAGGCTGCATCGAAGCAGTCGGTAGGACTGGTGGCGGCGATGATGGGCATAGGGCTTTCGCCGTTGCGGCCATACAGAGCCTGCAGCAGGTCTGTCTGCTCGCTCTTGGTGGGAAGGCCCGTTGAGGGGCCGCCACGCTGCACGTCGATAATCACCAATGGCAGCTCATCGATGACGGCAAGGTTTATTGCCTCACTCTTCAGGCAGATACCGGGACCTGACGTTGATGTGGCGGCAAGTGCTCCTGCAAATGCCGCACCCACGGCACTGGCGCAGCCCGATATCTCGTCCTCGCACTGTACGGTGATGACACCGCACGACTTGTGTTTCGACAGCTCGTGCAGTATGTCTGTAGCTGGAGTGATGGGGTATGAGCCAAGGAACAGCTTCAGCCCTGCCTTCTCGGCAGCGGCGATGAGTCCATAGGCGGTAGCCTTGTTGCCCGTGATGTCCATATATCTTCCTGGCACCTTGGTCTTCGACTCTATCCTGTATGTTGCCGGAACGGAGGCATGCACATTGTGTCCGTAGTCGTAGCCTGCGTTCACAACCTTGATGTTCAGCTCGGCCACTTGCGGCTTGCGTGCGAATTTCTCACGCAGGAAGTTCTCGACAAGCGATACCTCGCGGTTGAAGAGCCAGCATACCAGTCCAAGCGCAAACATGTTGCGGCATTTAAGTGCTGTCTTGCTGTCTGTGCTGTCAGCGGCAATGGCCTTCACCATCTGTGTGATGGGGCATGCCACAACCCTGTCTGGGTCTATGCCAAGCTCGGCAAGATAGTCGTCGGTCTTGAAATCGGCCTTCTTCAGGTCCATGGCTCCGAAGCTGTCAGTGTCGATGATGATGGTGGCCTGGGGCTTGGCGTACTTGTACTGCGTCTTCAGTGCGGCGGCGTTCATTGCAACAAGTACGTCACATTGGTCGCCAGGAGTATAGACGGGACCACTACCTATGTGTACCTGGAAACCGCTCACACCAGTGAGAGAACCTTGCGGGGCACGGATGTCAGCAGGATAGTCGGGGAATGTCGAAATGCCATTGCCCACGGTTGCCGAAATAGTTGAGAAGATGTTTCCAGCCAGCTGCATGCCATCGCCGGAGTCGCCGGAGAAGCGGACTACCACTTCACTCAGTTCCTTAATTTCAATTTCTTCAGTCATGGTTAGTATAAAAATCTAATTTTTATGTTAACATGCGGCAAAGTTAACGTTTGCTCGGCAATTGGCCAAACAAAACTGGCATTTTTTAGTTAAATATTTGCGTAAACTTACTAATTGTAAGTGTATTGCGCTGTTAGCCTCGTGGATGGCAGGTCATGTCATTAGTTTGTTCAAACTCAGATTTCTCTAACGAGACTTATGGCTTCTCAATGATTTCGCGCTGTAAGCGCAAAAGCATATATAACAGCAGAGACAGGTAACGCTTTTGCACTTACAGCGCGTGTCGGGAACTACAGAACTTCCCCCTTTTGGGTACAATATTACTTTAGTCCCTTAGACCTTCACCCTTAGTCTTTAGTCCTTCACCCTTCGTCCTTAGACCCCCTAATAAACAAACGAACTGCCTCCGAGGAATTCCCTAAGTAGACTTGTGGGAGGGATGTCATCGTAGGGCATGGGCTTGAAGTATTTCAGGAACTTCAGCAGCCTGTATGCCTCCGAGTGCTCGGGGCAGTTTTCTGGTACCTGCTCGAGCAGCGGCTCGGCCTGTTGCTTGATTACTCCAATCTCGAAGAGCATTGCAGAGTTGAACATTGCATCGGCATTTTCCTGGAACGGGAATATCCATTTGTTCTCGCCAGCCCTTACGCTTGGCCATCGTCTGATGGTCTCTCGTGCGTCTACACCTCTATATTTATAGTCGCGTATGATGCGGCGGAGCAGACGGTTGTCGGTAGTTGGTATATAGTTGTGGTCGTCAAGGAGTATCGTTGTCAGTGCCGACACGTACACGCGGTATTTCAGTTCCTCTGGTATCTGTGCCGTCAGCTCTGGGTTCAGCGCATGTATGCCTTCGACGATGAGCACGTTGTCGGGGTTCATCCTCAGCCTCTTGCCGCTCTTCACACTCTTGCCCGTCGGAAAGTCATAGCGTGGCAGCTCCACCTCCTCGCCATTGAACAGTGCGTTGAACTGCTCGTTCATAAGAGGCAGGTTAAGTGCCCTGACGCTCTCGAAGTCGTAGTCGCCGGACTCGTCGCGTGGTGTCAGCTCCCGGTCAACGAAATAGTCGTCGAGTGATATCTGCAATGGCTTGATGCCGTTGGTGAGCAGCTGTATGGACAGGCGCTTGCATGTGGTGGTCTTGCCGCTCGACGACGGTCCGGCAAGCAGTATGAGCTTCACTCCCTTTCGGCTGGCTATCTCGTCAGCGATGCGGGCTATCTTCTTTTCCTGCAATGCCTCGCTGACATTTATCAGGTCTATGGCATGCCCGGCATCCACGGCAGCGTTGAAGTCACCGACCGTGCGCACGCCGAGAAGGTCCTGCCAGCGGTGGTGCTCCTTGAATATCTCGAACAGCTTGTTCTGCTGGATCATGGGTGGGAGCTGCCCTGGATTGTCGACAGACGGGATGCGCAGCAGTACGCCATCGTAATACAGGTCGAGTCCGAAGAGGTATATCTGTGACGTGTTGGTGAGCAGTGAGCCGTAATAGTAGTCGTAGTAGCCGTCGATGTCGTAGTATACAGTGTACATTCTTCCCGTGGTCTTCAGCAGTCGGGCCTTCGAGGTGTCTCCGAGCCTGCTGAACAGTTCTATAGCCTCGTCGGTGGTAGTCTCGTGCCTCTTTACCGGTAGTGCGGCGGCAATGATTTCCTGCATGCGGCTCTTCAGCCTTGCCACGTCGTCGGCCGTTACAGGTCTTCCGAGTTGCAGGTCGCAGTAGTAGCCGTTGCTCACGGGTATGTCTATCACCACCCTCACGTCACCCCACAGGTCTTTCACGGCCTTGCTCAGTATGAAGAACAGGGTGCGGGTATAGTTGCGTGAGCCGGAGCCGGATGTCATGTCGAGGAACTCAACATCCTTATTGTGGTAAAGCCTGTAATGGAGACCTACCACCTTGTTGTTCACTTTGGCGCAGATGGGGCCATAGGGCATTTCCAGATTAATTTGGCTAAAAACCTCAGAAAGTGTGCTCCCGATTGCTACATTTATATTTTTTTTATTATTTTTGCAACGGATTTGTATTACTTGTTTCATTTCCGTGTAGGTTTTACTTGGTTAGTGGAATAGTATTAAAAGGCACGATGCCATTTCAGGCAAATATACACCTAATTAGCGACACAACAAAGCAATCACCACAAAATAAAAGTTAAATTATGTCGATTTGGATTTTTTTTAAGATTATCGGCTCGTTGGCTTTGCTCATCTATGGTATGAAAGTGATGAGCGAGGCGTTGCAGAAGATGGCAGGCTCACAGTTGCGCCATATTCTCGGGACGATGACAAAGAACCGGTTCACCGGTATGTTCACCGGTATGTTTGTAACCTGCTCCGTGCAATCGTCCTCGGCAACGACCGTGATGACGGTGTCTTTCGTAAACGCGGGGCTCCTTACGCTTGCTCAGGCAATATCCGTCATTATGGGTGCCAACATCGGTACAACACTGACGGCGTGGATTATGAGTCTCGGTTTCAGCGTTGACCTCACGAGCGTTGTCTATCCAGCCTTCTTCCTGGGTATCATGCTCATCTATTCGAAGAGCAAGCGCTACGTTGGCGATTTCCTCTTTGGTATTGCGTTCCTATTCTATTCTCTTGTGCTCCTCAGTACGGCCGGCAAGGAACTCGACCTTGAGCACAACTCTGCAGTAATCGACTTCTTTAGCTCTTTCGACACTGGCAGCCATCTCACCATTATCATATTCCTGCTCATTGGCACCGTCATCACCTGCATAGTGCAGTCATCGGCAGCTGTTATGGCCATTACCATCATGCTATGCTCATCTGGCGTGTTGCCCATTTATCTCGGTATAGCCCTTGTGATGGGTGAGAATATCGGTACCACCGCCACTGCCAACCTTGCGGCACTTGGAGCTAATTCCCAGGCAAGGCGTGCGGCATTGGCGCACTTAGTGTTCAACGTCATCGGTGTTGTATGGGTGATGTGCCTGTTCTATCCCTTCGTTGACCTCGTGTGCTCGCTCGTAGGCTACGACCCGAAGAGCACAAGCTACACCGTTCAGCAACTCACCGTGAAGCTGCCCGTGGTGCTCGCCGCCTTCCACACATGTTTCAACATCACCAATACCGGTGTGCTGATATGGTTCATTCCGCAGATAGAGAAGCTCGTATGCAAGCTCATAAAGAATAAGAATAAGGAAGAGGACGAGGAGTTCCGCCTGAGATATATCGGTGGCACCACCATCATGAAGACTCCCGAGCTCTCAGTGCTTGAGGCACAGAAGGAAATCCACTCTTTCGGCGAGCGCATAGAGCGCATGTTCGGCATGGTGAGAGAGCTGCTTGAGGAAAAGGACGAGAGCAAGTTCGTAAAGCTATTCTCGCGTATAGAGAAGTACGAGGGCATCTCCGACAGTATGGAGATAGAGATTGCCAAATACCTCGACCAGGTCAGCGACGCACACCTCAGCGATGACACCAAGGCCAAGATAAGGGCCATGCTCAGGGAGATTTCCGAGATAGAGAGTATCGGTGACAGTTGCTATAACATTGCGCGCACCATCAACCGGAAGATTAAGGGTAAGGAAGACTTTATCCAAAGCCAATACGAGCATGTTCATCAGATGTTCGAGCTTACGCACAACGCCCTTGTACAGATGAATATCACACTGGTAAGGCATAAGGATGAGCTTGACGCCAACCGCTCGTTCAACATCGAGAACGAGATAAACAACTTCCGCAATCAGCTCAAGAGCCAGAACATCAATGATATCAACAACCATAAGTACACTTACGCCATCGGCACTATGTACATGGACATTATCCAGGAGTGCGAGAAGCTTGGCGACTATGTCGTAAACGTTGTTGAGGCCCGTATGGGATTACGTCAGAGAGGAATTTAGATTTCTTCTTGTTAAATTCAGCCAAGGCTGAACGGTCGTAGAAAATACCTTCATAGCACAACGAAAGTATCTGCAATGACCGTTCAGCCTTGGCTGAACGCATAATCCAGTTGTATTGTCCAAGAAAAGCAGTGAAATACGGTAGGGAATAGAGAAAGCTACATATTTGTGAGCAACCTACAAAAGTGTTAGTAAGCTTCGCCCTTCGTCCTTCGTCCTCCGCCCTTAGTCCTTAGTCCTTCGCCCTTCGCCCTTCGCCCTTTGACTTTTGACCTTAGCCCTTCGCCCTTAGCCCTCACTCAATCTCTCCCAGTTTCTTCCAAATATCAAGAAACGTAGCGTGGTCAACCTTTTTGCCATAGCTGACCTTCACCTTTGCATCAGATAGCAGATCATAGGCTTGTTGGCTTATATAGTCCGCATATACCTCCACTACACCGCCCTCAGCCATTATCTTTGCAGCAGTCCTTCCGACGGCCTTGTCGGCAAGCTTTGCTCCGAGGAGCAACTCCGGCTCCTGAGTAGAGATGTCGTACAGGTTGCGTACTCCCTGCCCGCCAAAGCTCCGTTGGCGGCCCTCGTGCAACACAACGAGCGAGTAGTGCCCAGTATGCAGGGTATCAATAAGTTGTTGCATCATAATAAATTCGGATTATAGTTGCTTATCTGTCACAAAGACACCTTCTAGGTATCCTTTTTGCAAAGATAGTGCAAACGAGTGAGATGTCAAAACAAAAATGGCATTTTTTGTCTTTGCATTTCCGAGTGCCGCCTATCTTTTTCAGAATAGCAAATAAAATCCGAATGTATGTAAATTATTCTAAATAGTTTCAGTAAGAGCCCGTCTTTCTTTTTCCTATTGTCTGTTGCCGCTATTATCTGACAACCGTTTTCTTTCCACCTATTATATATATACCGGGTTGCTTGCCGTTGCTCCTGACACCCTGCAGTGTGTATATCGGCTCATTGTCGGCATTTACCGTCTCGCTCACACCCTTGATGGCTGTTGTCTGCTCTTTCAGGTAGCTGACATAGTCGGGCAGGAAGTAGCCTACGTGTGGAGGTTGGTTGTATGCGGTGTTCTGCCATGCTATGCCCATGCGGTAGGTATGGTCGTGCATCAGGGTCGGCACGCGGTAGATGGTAGAGATGTTGGTTGTGAAGATATTTATCGTGCAGCCGTCGGAAGAGTCCCAGAGGAGTATTTCCTCGCGCCAGTCACCGAGGAGGTCGGCCTGCAGATTAGGGGTTTTCTTGGTGCTATTGCATGTAGATGAGTTGCCGTAATCATATAGAGTCAGCAGTCTTGTCATGCTGCTGCCGCTCCATGTGTCCATGGTGTTGCCGTCGAGAAGCTCGTCCTGCAGGTCACCGTTCCAGTAGCAGCGGAAGTTGAGCGTTGTCGACTTGGTGCTTACCACCTCGTTTGCGGCATTGCGCTGGCTGCGGTCGTTGGATGACGAGAACTCATAGCCTCTGTTGGAGCTTATGATGTCCGATGCTATGCCTCGTCCGTTGTCAGCAGAGCCATCGGCATGGCAGATAACATCACCTGTAGCAGCGTCGTGCAGGTCCCAGCCGTATGGTGACTCCTCGTGAACGGTGAACACCTCCATGCCTGGCCTGTCTGGGTCGATGTCGCCCACGTGCAGGGCGTCGCCATGTCCGTAGCCTGTAGAGTAGAGCAGGGTGCCGTCATGGTTGATGGCCGATGCTCCCAGCGTAATCTCGTCGTTGCCGTCGCCGTCGTAGTCGCCTACGCTGAGGTTGTGGTTGCCGTTGCCGTAGGCAGTCCTGCTGCCGGTGATCTTTCCTTTAGGTATCGGAGCGTTGTATGTTACGGTAGTTCCATTGGCTGAGGTCACGCTATACTGTGTCTTCGAGAACGATGAGTGCAGCCACTTTGTTTGCAGCTCCTTACCGTCGAAGCCTACAGCCCATACATAGGAGTATGTGTAGTAGCCCCTCACCATTATAGCCGACGGGTTGGCGTCAGGACCGTCTATGTATGCCACGGCGGCAAGATATCGCTCACCACGGTTGCCGTATTCCTTGTCGGTCTTTCCCGAGCGGTCGTCCCAGTTCTTGGTCCATCCATCCTCACCGCCTATGCCTCCGTTCCTGTTCGGATTGTAGTACACGGTATGTATCGCCTTGCCCGTCAGGCCTTCGAACACCGTCAGCCACTCCTGTCCGCCTGTCACCTTGCCGCTGGTGTTGCGCCAGTCCTTGGTGTTGTTCACGGTCTTGATGGTCTCGTCGGTAGCAGCCTCGCTGACATAGTTGCCATTGCCGTCCTTGCTGCCTGCCGCCGTCTTGCATATCAGTTCGGCCTTGCCGTCACCGTCGAAGTCGTAGACGAGGAACTGTGTATAGTGTGCGCCCGCCCTGGTGTTTTGTCCGAGGTCTATGCGCCACAGCTTGGTGGGAGTCTCCGAGGTCATGTCGAGCTTGTATGCGTCAATGTATACGTTGCCCGTATTTCCCGACTGCGAGTTGTCCTTAGAGTTCGATGGGTCCCATTTCACGATTAGCTCATATTGTCCGTCACCGTCCACGTCGCCAACAGAGCAGTCGTTGGGCGAGTATGTGTACTGAGCTCCGTCCAAGGTGCCACCCGCCGGGCGGTCAAGAGTCTGGCGCAGGTAGATGTTGCTCCATGGTGTCACGGGCTTTGTGCGATCCACCTCCACGTCATTCACCTTTGCCACAATCTCGTAGCTGTTGGTCTTTGCGCCGTAGGTGTCGGTATAGTTGGAAACCGTGAGGTCGCGCTTGATGGTGCTTCCGTCCCTTACGATGTCGAACTTCGTCTGCAGGTCGTCAGTACCGAGAAATCTCCAGCTGAGGAAAATACCCTTGCCGCTCGATGCCGGCAATGCCACTGGTGCGCGGTCTATCTTCTCCATCTGCGACACTGGGGTGTAGAACAGGTTGTTGTTGCGTCCCTGCGTAAGGTCGTCGGCAGGAACGTCAGCAGGATTGTAGTCGTAGAGGCGTAGCGTCCATACCACCTGCTTGCCTTGCGGAGTGAATGTCAGCGTACCCGTAGCGGCCTCGACAAGTGTCACGCTGCGTGTTACGGGGACGGTAGAGCCGTCGGCGGTCTTTTGCGGGAATACTATTGCTGTGGCAGAGTATTCCTTGCCGTTCAGCTCGCCCAGATAGCTGTCCACGTCGGGATAGTTGTCGTAGCCGTAAATCTCGACGTGCTTCACCGATACTCCCTCGGGCAGGGTAATAGTGTACTGCAGTCCGGCAGAGTATTTGATGCCTCCGTTAGCAGCCTGGTAGGTTTTAGACGCATCAGAGGCCATCACTGAGAAGCCTCCTTGGAAACTCCATGGGCCAACGGCACCTGATGACGCCGAGCAGGTGGCTGCCGACAGCTCGTAGATGTTGTTTGCGCTCATGCCCAATGATGTGCAGAGCAGCATAAGTGATAATAGTAGTTTTCTCATATTATGTTTTTGTAGATTTTATGTGTTGCGTTATTCTTCCAACGGCTCTATCTTAACGAGGAACAGGTTCACCGACTTGTCTTTGGCCAGCGTGTGCGTGCCAGCGTCGAGAGTTGTCGTGTAGGTGTTGCCCGTGCCCGTAATCTTCTCTCCGTCAATCTTCAGCGACGCTGTCTCTGCGGCACCGAAGTAGAAGGTTACCTTTGACTTTGCTGCCAGTGTGAACGACACCTGTGTTGACGACTCCATCTTCAGACAAGTGGAGTAGGTCACTCCGTCAACGGTAATCTCTCCTTTTGAGCTGCTGCCGTTGCCTGTAACGGTGAAAACGGATGAGCTGGGCTGTCCGTCAGCACCGAACGATACCAGCTGAACCCCAGAGGGGTCTACGGGCTGTTCGGGGTCAGAAGGCTCGTCAGGAGTCTCGGGAATCTCGGTCTCGCTGCCGAAGATGCCCTTTAGCGAGGTGGTGTATGTCTGCAGTGCAGACATCAGTGCGGTGTTCACTCCGTAATCAGTATCGTCGGTCGCATTGTCGAATGTCCATTTGAGGTCACCATGGTTCAGTCGTCCCGCACCATAGTAGCCCGTAACCCTCTGGGGCACGTCCTTGGCCTCGCAAGGCTGGTAGCCGTACATCAGCTCTGTGTCGGTATCGAAGTTGTTGTATGGTGTTCCGCCATGGTTGGTGACTATGGTCTCGGGAACCTTTTCCAGTCTGCTTGCAGCCTCGTAGGCGTCGAAGCTCGTGGGGTTGCTCTGCCATGTGGTGTAGTTGCTTGCGCTTAGTCCTGTCCTGACATTTGCAAACGACTTTATGAAGCCGCCGTCCTCGCCGGAGAAGGTTGTCTTCACCGACCCGCTCGTTGCCTCTGGATCGTGTCCCTGCCTGGCCATGAGCATGGGGTATTTGCAGTTTCTGAAATAGTTTGCCTCTACGAATGCACTTGACCCCATTGTCGTTCCTACGCCGTATTTGGCATTGCCGTCGTAGTAGTTGTTCCACAGGTGTACCGTCATGGTGCGTATGCGCGGATGCCGCGAGTCGCTATGGTCGAACCAGTTGTCGTGGTAGCTGATATAGTTCGGTCCCGTCTCCGATGTCATGCCGCAGAGCGATGACTTGCCGCTGTCGAAGAAGTGGCACGACGCAATGGTGATATACTGCGAGTCGCCCTTCAGGTCAACGGTGCCGTCGCCCTTCGCCTGGTCGGAGTCGCTGCCGGCCTGTCCATAGAAGAGGTCTATGTTGTGAACCCATACGTGTCTGTTCTTGGTGTCGAGCGATATGGCGTCGTCCATACACAGAATGTTGCCGAAGTTGCGCAGCTCCACGCTGACAGCATTCCTTACCAGGATGCCAAAGCCATACAGGGTGGCATCGTCACCGATACCCTCGATGGTGATGTTCAGGGTGGTATACCCGGAGTTGCCTTTCACCTGCAGTCCCTCGGCAGAGCTGCCCAGCGTTCCCATGTCCTCCTTCTTGAGCAGTCCTATCACCCTCACGCATAGCGGAGTAGAGGCCAGGGTGCCCTTGCTGTATGACGTGAGCAGCGGCTGCAGCTCAGCGGCATTCTCCTTCGTTATGTACACCACCTTGGCATTGGCCTTCAGCGTACCGTCGTTGTTGTATGCTCCTATGCCCTCGCTACGGCCATGATGGGCAAAGCCGTCACGGTTGTAGGGCACCACCTTTAGCCCTTCCACTGTCGAGGCGTCGCCCTCGCTGTCGTCTTCGTATACGGGCACAACCTTCAGACTGTAGGTGCCTGCGCACAGTCCCACTACGTCTACACGTCCGTATGTGCCGTAGTCTCTTACCAGCTGTCCGTCCACCTTGTGGTAGTCGGCCTCGTCATCGCCCTTCACGTAGGCATTGTAGCTTTTCGCACCCTCTGCAAGCCTGAACTTCGCATACAGGCTCTCGTGCCATCCGCGAGCCTCGGTGATGAGGTTGTTGGCCACGGGAACAGGCTCGTCCGCACGTGTGCCTATGGCAAGCACCATATCCTTGTAGGTGTCGGTACCGTGGGTGGTAGTGACAGTGACGGTGTTGGTATCATCGTCAATATCTATAGCCTCCACCTCCGTGTCATCATAAACTTTCTCGGTGCCGTCGGCGAAAGTCAGCACGAGCGACATCAGCAGGTATAGTATTTGATTCATATCTTTCTGTTTGTTTTAGTTTTTAGTCCGTTGATTATTTCTTATCGCAAGTTCAAGGCTCCTAGGGCTTTCGATTCCCCGTCGTGCTATCTTCCTTACTTTCCACTCACAATTTTCTTTCCGTCCTTAATGTATACGCCCTTGTGTGTTGGGGTGTCCACCTTGATGCCGCCTATGGTATGGCATTGTCTGGTAATATTCTTGCCCACTGTTGTGCCCTTGATAGCCGTTGTGTTGATGTTGCTTATGTACACGGCAAAGGCAGAGCGGTCGACGGTCTGGGTATTGCCGTCGGCAAAGGTTATGACAGCGTTGTCACCCTGGAACGCTATCTTACGTACACTATTGTCCACTTTGCCGCCCTGTATAACAACCGTCTGTTTCTGGTCGGCCATCGCTGACGCTGCCAATGACATGGCAGCGAAAAGTAAGAGTTTTCTTATCATGATTGTATAGGTATACTTTTTCGGCAAAATTACTATTTTTATTCTTATATATAATAATATGTGTGATAAAACAACACGAAAACGTTTGCGAATATCGCCAGTAAGCTACATCTGATTAACTCACCTTTCAGCGGTTGGAAATCTTCAGTGAGATTATTGAAATGAAACAGAATTAATTATTTCCTTTTTACATAAACGGAATGTTAATATTGTGTTACAAATAAATGAAATAAGTGTGAAACTTGTTGGGTTAGTATGGTTTTTATTATCTTTGCAGCGATGCATGTATGGGGTCGCACAATATCGTCACTGCTCGCGAGATGGTGTATGACGGCCATTGGATAGTGAGCCTCGCGGGGGCGCTGACCATAGTGAGCTACGCGCTGATACGGCATGACATAGTGCTCATTGTCGGACAGTCGTTCGGCATCGTGGCATATACCCGAAACCTGATGCTGCTCAGGAAGTGAGAGCAGCTCTGCCCCTCGGTCTGAATGGTGACAAAATGGGTGTAAAAATTTGCTTATGTCCGCAAAGTTTTATACCTTTGCGTTATTAATATAAACTAATCGAAATATGGAAGGAAATATCACAATGCCTCAAATAATTATTTCGGAAATATTGCTCCTTATACTGGGGCATTTAAAAAAATATTACCATGGAAGAATTGGAGTTTTATAAAGAGTGGTGCTTAATCATGCACGATTTTACATACAATTGTAGTATTCGTTCTGAGAACGATGAGAGTTTACGTGAAGAATATCGAAGAGATTTTGAGAATATAAAAAACAAAATTATCGAATTTTACAACAATGGTAATCTCAGAATGCTAAAAAGGTGGTTTAAGTATGCCAATGAAATGATACCATTTCCGGACGAGCCTGAATATCCAATCCTCAACGCCCGCCTTCGTGCGGCCTGTGGCAAAGACCTGCTTGACTTCGACAAGAAACGATTGGATAAGGTGAGAAAGATAGAGGAGAGAGGGTATATAAAGACCAACAGCGAATACTATCAGATACGCAACCACATTGACTATCTTGAAGCCACAAATGGCACGGACGAGGAAATCATAAAATTCGACACTATGATAAGCCTCTATGAGGAGAAAATAAGAGAGAAGATGGAGAAACAGAAGAAAAAGAGGGACAGACCCTGAAAGGTAATGACGGTCGCAATTACTTCATGTTTGCAAAAGGTCTTAGAAATTATTTCTATAGGAAATGGGGAATACCAAGAGTGTATAACTACGTAAAGAATCCTAATATAAATCTACAAAATGGTGTCGTTTCGCAATCAGGTTTCGAAGGTGCAATAACTGGACATGTGGAATATTTCTATAAAGGGCATGACGGGCATTGGAATTCTATAGATGGACAACTCGAGGGAGGAGCATTTGAGTATTATTATAAAAAAGCCATAACAGAATTATGGAAATGTGGATTTAAATAAAACAAGGAACATGAAACGTAAATTGTCATTTGTCTTAACCATGCTCATTTTCGGGTGTATACTGTTCTCTTGCAATGATACCAAAGAGAACGGGAATGTCGTGGTAGTATTTGAAGGGAACAAATTCACGGTTAAACATAATGGAATGTTGTCCCGTTATTATTTCAGCTTCAGCAAGAGGAAAGACGGCTTTTATGATATGTACCAAGGTATGATAGAATATCTTGTGTATTTTAGAAAAACAAAAAACATGTATACAGTCAATAAAGCCTCATGTACAAACAGCATAGAGACATTAAACGAATTAGGTAACATCCTTAAAGTGGCTAAAGAAACTTATCCAATAGATTCTATCAGACAAATCTATACGGATACAGATATTTTTTTAGATATTGCCAATGAGTTAGCTGTCAAATTAAACACAAAAGAACGCCTTAAAGGGGAAAAAGTCGAAAATGTGATTAAGCAAACGTCCTTAATCAGCAATATCAATGAAGTTGTCAGCAACTACGGGTTGGAAGTCACTTGTATTACATTAGGTCCGGAAGCAAAGCCTATCAAGTCAAATACGGAACGATACAATCAAGGCGCATTTTATACCGGCAAAAAAGGAGAGCGGCCGAAAGAACTGCTTTTCATACCACTGTCCATAATTCTTGATAAGAAAACACCAAATTAGAAACTCCATGAGGATAGAAAGTGTGATAAGTCTCTATGAGACGAAAATTGGAGAGAAAATGGAGAAGGAGTAGAAACAATAAGTCGGCAGAATAACATAACACCATGGTAAAAACTATACAGAGAATTATATTGCTCGTAGCAATTGGGTATACATTATGCTTTTGTTCAGAACAGACAAGCAGCCGAAAAGAGTGCGAATTTGTTCTGAACAATAAAGAACTGAAACGGGAAATTCTATACTATCTGTCATTAACCGACAAATATGATTATGGTATTCCTACAACCTGTCACATATTCTATCAGCAGATAAATGACAGTATTGACAGGTTCGAGGTGATGCTCCTTGCCAATGGTGAGGACTTCAGAAACAATCCCTATATTATAAAAGCGTGCCTAAACAATAAAGATGTTTTCTTACATTATGGAGCTTCCTCTAAAATGGACAACACAAATTCATCGTATTTGGTGATGACAGATAGGGCATACGAGAATATTCTAAAAGAGTATTATCCTAAACAATATGACGAATATCTGTCAAACAGGAACAAAAGAATAAAAAAAAGCACAATTGTCGGACTTGACAGTCCTACATATATTCTTTGTTTCAGAAATGGGATGCTATACAGTAAACAAATGTTGGGGCTTATCCCAAAATAATGTTTTATGCTATTCTTGGCAGAATAAAATATTATTCGTTTTTTTTGCGGCAACAAAACGTTATATCGCATGGCAACGACAGAAGATAGGTATATCAGTCTGCTCACAGATTCCCCAGAAGAATTATATGAATACGAAGACAGTCTCAAGACCTATCGCGACCTAAAGAACAGCCTTGACACAGCAGATTGCTAATAGAAGGTATTATAAACATGGCTCAAAGCAAGCTTTGGGTTTCGGAAGACCAGTGGTTGACAGATATTCAAAGAGTTATGATGCTATAAGGGGGCGTGAACAACAACTGATTGATTATCATGGAGGAATTGGAAACAAAAAAGTAGCAAATAAAATTAGAGGGGTTGCAAAATGGAATCCAAATGGATGATATTATCACTCGAAGTCAAACGGCTATTTTGGCAATATCGCTCCATATACAGGCTTTTAAAAAAATAAAAATAAATAATAAATTATGGAAGAATTGGAGTTCTATAAAAAATGGTGTCTTGCAGACTTGGAGTTTAAGAAAGAGATTACAATTAACGACAATTTTCTTAATCAAGATGCTAAAGATCGCTTGATGGCCGAATTAGACAAGGTTGAGGAAAAAATTATTACTTACTATAACAACAAAAATCTTAGGAGATTAAAGTCTTGTTTCTCTTATTTTGTACAAGACGCATATCCACCTGATGACCCTCTGTACCCAATCCTCAACGCCCGCCTTCGTGCGGCCTGTGGCAAAGACCTGCGTGACTTCGACAAGAAACGATTGGATAAGGTGAGAAAGATAGAGGAGAGAGGGTATATAAAGACCAACAGCGAATACTATCAGATACGCAACCACATTGACTATCTTGAAGCCACAAATGGCACGGACGAGGAAATCATAAAATTCGACACTATGATAAGCCTCTATGAGGAGAAAATAAGAGAGAAGATGGAGAAACAGAAGAAAAAGAGGGACGGGCAAGAATAATATGCCTATTTAGTAGCAGTATATACTGGCAGCATAGGCATCATAGGCGGGATTGTTTATGGGAATGCTTTACGACACCGACATCACTCGTGCAGGCGTGCAGATTTGCAATGTGGAAGACGGCAAGACCTACAAATCCAATATCGTGTGGTATACTGTTCCCTCTGACGGAATCAACAATGTTACCAATAACCACGGCAAGATTATCGGCACTTCTTACTACGACATGAGCGGCAGACGCGTCAGCAGTCCTAATGGCCATATAACTATCCGCGTGGATAAATATGCTGATGGTACGTCTACTGTCAGCAAGACAATAAGATAGGTTTCTATATAAGACTTTTGCAACAAAAAGCCCGAGATTCATGTTCTGTGAGTCTCGGGCTGTTTGTAGTACGGTGTTTGAGCATTGGCTAACTGGTGAAAGTCTCCAACGAGCCATATTGAAGCAACATCAAACCATCTTCTTACTTCGCTAATGGCCATGTGAGGTATCTGTGCAGGAGATAGAAGTTGGAGGCGAGAAGATACAGGGTGATGACGAGTACGGGCAGGGCAAGCCATTGGTGACGTCTGACGGCATAGCCGGTGGCAATCGGTATGACGAACACCCAATGGACAGTCATAATCTGCACCTCGTCTATGGCGAAGCCAAAGAGGATGTGGAGGGTGACATTGAAGGCAAGGATGGCAGCAAGCAGCCACAGCAGACGCTCGCGCCGGCCATACCACAGGCCAAGGAGGAAGACGAAGACATAGGCGGCCTCAATGGCATAGCTGCCCCACCAGAGATAGCGCACGATGACGGGACGGTGCCAGAGCACATCGCCGAGGATATGCTTGCGGTGGAACTGTATGGACTCTCCGAGCATGTTCTCAACCACTATCTCGGTCTTGGTGATGTTGTCCTTAATCCATTTCGTAGTACTGTCTGTCTGCCGCTGGAAGATGAGCACGGATGACAGCAGGAATATTGTTGGGAGAATGTAGGCAGCAAGTAAGCGTCGGGGGCTCAGGGCGTTGCGCCCATGGAAGATGATGTCGGCGAGGAATACCACGACTCCGTTGCTGAGCGTCACTCCTGCCGTGAGGGTATAGAAGAGGCATTGAGTGGCGGTACTTACGTTGCTGCGTGTAGCATGGTGGTGGATAACGAGGAGCAGGAGGAACAGCGACAGGCAGAAATGGTCGGGCACGATGAGCGACACCATAATATATGCGAAGGAGAGGAAGAAGATGGTGAGCAGCGTAGCTGTCCATCGTCCTGTCCCTACGACGCGCACGAGGATGCTGCGCATGAGCATGGCTGAGCCGTAGCCGCAGCCGAGGAACAGTGCTCCGCAGACAAACTGTACGCAGTTGGCACCCGTTAGCTGCCACAGCAGGCTGTTGATGGCATAGAGTGGCCAGACGAGCCATGCCAGCAGGGGATGGCGCAGGATGTCGTAGCCCAAGTGCCAGTCGGTGACGACATGATAGGTTATGGGGTCGAAGCCTGCCATGTGGAAATTGGCCATGAAGACATGCCACGACTTGTCATCGTAGTGCATGAACTGCCCCAGGAAACGGGCTATGAAGAAGTAGTGGAGTATGAGCAGCAGCAGGGCTATGAGTGCTGGTGATAGCCAGTGCTCAAGTTTAGTGGTCAGTGACTGTGGCTTGCTGTCAGCCCATCCTGCCTGTGTGGAGTTTTGTTGATTGGTCATTGGAGGGGGAGATTGGTACCTTTATGTCAGGAACTGGCACACGAGTGTGATGTTCCAACCATAGAGGAATGCCGTGAGCAATAGTATAACGGAGCGGAATACCCATGCGAAGCGAGGATTTATGAGTCGCAGGAAGAAGGCCATGGCTATTGGTATGACGTATGCCCAGTGGGCAGTCATGATGTATGCCTCGTTGAGTCCGAAGCCCAGTCCCACGTGCAGCGTCATGTCGAGGAGGAAGTAGGACATGCACGCCCATAGGAACGGACTGTGCAGTCCGCACAGTATGCCAAATATGAACAGCAGCACGAGTATAGCCTCGACGATGTAGTTTGTCGCCATGGTGTAGTGTACTATCATCGGTCTCTTGCGCAGCACGTCTTGCAGTTTGTGGTCCTTATGCAGTTGTATGCCCTCGCCGAAGACGTTCTCTACCAGCGATTCCCATCGTGGCGTGGTGACATCCGTCCAGCTCAGGAAGCCCTTCTTGGCGATGGGCGTTCCTGCTACTTTGCGCTTAGGCTTGGCTTTCGTCTTCTTCGCGGGCTCTGGTGTCTTGCCCTGAGCCAACAACATCGAGTCCCTCTGTGCCTGGGCAAATTCGGCAGCCTTTTTCCTTGCTGCTTCCTTCTTGGCCTTTGCCTTATGGCGTGCCTGCTCAGTAGGGTATACGAAGACCCGGTATTCCCATCGTGCTATACCCCAGAGGAGGAGCGACGGAAGCAGAACCGCCAGAAGCAGGAATGCGGGATGGAAGAACTTGCGCCGGTTGACGAAGAGAGCCGACAGGAACACCTTCAGACCATTGTTGAGTGACGTGCCGGCCGTGAAGACAAAATAGACGATGGTTTGCCATATCTTCATAGGCCTGCGGCTGGCCAGCCTGCGTCCCGTGACATAGAGCGAGAGTATGAGCATCATGCTGGAGAAGATGAAATGGTCGGGAACCATGGCCGCCAGCATGATGAAGGCAAACGATTGGTAGAGTGCCACGAGGAGCGTGGAGCCAAAGCGGTCGAGGAGTGTTATCTCGCGCAGTATTCTGTAGAGGAATATGTCGGCATAGAATGCGCTGCCCACCTGCATGGCGGCAACGATGAAGATGGCGCAGTTGATGTCCGTGATGAACATCAGGGCCTGGTTGAGCAGGTAGGCGGGGTACATGAAGAAGGCCAGCAGAGGATGGCGGAAGACATTGTAGCCTGCCGACCAGTCGCTCACGACACTGAGCGTTATGGGGTCGAAGCCGGAGATGTGGAAGTTGCGTATGAACAGGGGCCAGTAGTATTTCTGCAGCGGAGTGAAGAGGCTGTAGTAGTGGGCTATGACGATGGCATTGAGAGCCAGCAGCAGGAGCAGCAGCACGGTGGCGAGCATGCGTTCCTCGCGCCTTATGGCGAATATGCGTAGGATGTTTCTCATTGCTTCTTTAGGAAATATCTGACAAGGATGAAGTTTATTGGTACGCAGATGGCGAACACGGGTATCAGCGCAAGGTCCTTGGGCAGGCCAAGCCACAACATCAGGGCCAGCGTCGCTGTCTGCAGGGTGTAGTTGATGAGATGTGAGAAGGCGAAGCCCAGCCCGCGCCTTGCCGTCGATTTCACCTGGAAGGTGTAGTGCGTAGAGGCCACGTAGTTGAAGGCAAAGCTCAGTGCGTAGGCGATGGTGTTTGCCAGGGTGGGGTGTACAAGCCTGTTGAGCAGTACGTACAGTCCGTACTGCAGGAGCGTGGCCACTGCGCCCACAATGCCGAAGCGTACCACTTCGCGGAGCCTGTTGTTGTCAGTCGCCGAAGGGCTTGTAGTATGATTTGTCTGCATAGTCTGTCATCTCTTTGTCGCCTCTGCTGTCGCCATAGGCGGTGATGAGGCATTGTTCTCTGCTTATGTCGTGATTGTCGAGGTATTCCTGTATGCGTCTTGCCTTCTCTGCTCCGTAGCAGTTGGCACCATCTATGTGGCCTGTAATCTTCCCGTTGCTCACCTCCAGTCTTGTTCCTGTAACGGTGGTTTCGGCTCCGAACGCCAGTCCCGCCATCTTGCTTACCCAGTTTTCCGCACTTGCGCTGACGATGACGGTTTGTTGCCCTTTGGCGTTGAGCGTGCGTATCATATCAATGGCCTGCGGACGGATGAGGTCCTGGCGTGCTTGCGCGAAGTCGTTGCACAGCCGGTTGAAGTCGGCTTCGGGCATGCCGCCAAAGAACCATGCCAGCAGCCGCTCCTTGGCACGCCAGTTGGGATAGAGGCCCAATTTCATCAGTATGAGGAAGGGGCTCAGGCAGGCCAGTCCCGTGAGCAGTCCCGTGGTGCCACGCACAAACCTTATCAGTTCTATCATGGTGTCGGCGGTGGTCAGTGTGCCGTCGAAGTCGAAAGTATGTATATATGTCTTCTGCATGTTGTCAGAGTATGTATATCAGTGTGAGGAATGTCAGTCCCCATGCTACTACCACTAACTGCAGGAACCGGTCGCTGAGTATGGCTTTCGTCGGGTCGCCACTCTTTTGGTCGACAACGGCAATCTGTATGTACCGCAGCAGTCCCACAAGCACGAATATGCTCGTGAGGTACAGGTGGTTGGTGTTGAAGTTCGATGTCACCTCAGCCGATACGGTGTACATGATGTAGCATACGAGGGTTACGGAGCCTGTAATGGTGATGGCCTCGTTGATGAACGTGAGGTTGTAGCGTATGGTGTTCTTGCGTGGCGCCTCGCCCGTGGCGTTCATACGCAGCACGTCGTCGCGCCGTTTGGCGAACGAGAGGAAGAGTGTCAGTAGGAATGTCATCAGCACCAGCCAGTGGCTCACGGTCACCTCGGTAGCCGCACCGCCTGCCAATATGCGCAGTACGAAGCCGAAGGCAATGATGCACACATCGATGATGGCATAGTCCTTGAGCTTTGAGCAGTAGGCGATGTTCAGCAGCCAGTAGAAGGTAAGGATGCCGCCCACGGTGAGCCACAGGCTGTCGAGTAGTGAGGCCACGGCGAGTGATGCGGCGAAGAGTGATGCCATGAGCAGGTAGGCCACGCGCATGCTGATGGCTCCCGAGGCTACGGGACGGTGGCATTTTACGGGATGGCGCCTGTCGGCCTCTACGTCTACGACATCGTTGAAACAGTATATTGATGATGCCGAGAGGCTGAAGGCCACGAAGGTGATGATGGAGGCTATGATGTCCGAGGTGTCGAGCAGCGAGCCTCCAAAGAACATAGGGAAGAACACGAAGGTATTCTTCAGCCATTGCTTTGGGCGTATGAGTTTCAGTATATTCTTCATTTCGCAATGATTTTGCATGTTACTTTCTCTATCAGTGTGTGCAGCAGCCATGCCAGCGGCATTGTTATGACTGCCGTCAGAAGGAATGTGGGCCAGTAGCCGAGGTGCATCTTCTCGATGTGGCACAGCACGAAGTGGCTGTGTATGAGGTATGCCTCAAGGCTTACCGCCCCTACGAAACGCATCAGGCTGTTCACTCTGGCCGGCATGCGCCGGAAGATGCGGTTGAGCAGCATGATGGTCGTTATGGTGAAGGGAATGTACAGCATCCTCTCCACGAACAGCGGAAAGTGGCCGTGGCGCTGTTGCTCCAGATAGAGGCATGTGCCGAAGGTCAGTGTCCATATGGCCGCGAGCATCCATACGGCCTGTCCGTCGATGGTCTGCTTGCGCTGGACTATAGAGCCGAAGTTGATGCCTAAGAGGAATATGGGCACGCGGCTCCAGAATATCTCCAGATGGCCTACGGCATTGTGGATGGGTATCACCCATTGCACCATCACGCACCAGATGATGCTTATCAGCGGCAGCCACCGGTACATGGGGTGCTTGCGTATTAGTATCATGTAGAATGGTGCAATGGTGTAGAGCATCATGATGGCGGGAATATACCAGAAGGTAAGCTCGTCATAGAGCCAGAAGTCCCAGTTGATGGTGATGTCGCCGATGAGGTCAGCCCATTCTTTCATGGTGGTGCCGTGGAAGCGCGGTATGTAGTAGGCACTGGCCATGATGAGCCAGGCGGGGTAAATGCGGACGTAGCGGTTGCGGAAGAAGCGCAGCAGCATGCTGCGGATGTCCATGCCCGAGGCTGCCATGCGGGTCCAGGAATACCACAGCCCGACACCGCTCAGGAAGAGGAAGATGTCAACACCCACGTTGCCAGTGCGCCTGAGACCGAAGAAGGGGTCCCAGCGGTCGAGACCAACGTGGAAGAGAATGATGAACAGCATCGCCGCGCCCATCTGCTCGGCGCGGAAGCGGCTGATGTTGGCAAGCTCGATATCGGGTATTCTCATTTCATCTTGGGTTTAGGCAGTCGTGACATTATTTCCTTGAATAGCCATGCCAGACACAGGCTGGCAATGATGTAGAGCAGCAGTCCCGCATAGTGGTCGCCGCTGCGCGAGATGGGTATGAATATCTTGCGTGTTATGGGGTGGCATACGAATAGTGCTGCGCTAATCTCGCCCATCCATACTGCTGCCCACATGATGCTCTTCGCACGGGCAAGCAGCTTGGCCAGTGCGGCGCAGGCCGCTATGATGACGATGGGTGTGAGTGTCCAGCCTATTACGCTACAGCTCGTAACGATAGCCAGAAACGACAGCAGCAATGTAAGTGCGGCCAGCGTGTGGGTGGAGATGGTGAGCGGACGGTCAATGATGCGTGCTGCGAGGATGCCTGCACCGAAGGGCAGCATGCCTCCCGGGAAGTTGTAGCGGTAGCTGTTGATGGCCTCGCCCATAGGCGGCAGGCATAGCTGTATGCCTACGCAGACGGCCATGAGCAGTGCCGTGACGGCCCAGTGGCGGCGGTAGAGCAGAAGGCGGTAGACTATGTATAGTTGCAGCATAAGCCCGAAGAACCAGTACGGCCCGGGCCATATCTGATGGTCAGGGTTGGGCAGCAGGTTGTTGACCATAAGCAACTGGGCAACAATCTGCGTCACGTCGTAGTGCCAGCGGCCAGGTGTCATGGCGTCGACCATGGTGAAGGCTGCAAATCCGACTATCATCATGCTGAAGAGTTTCAGGAAGTGGTAGCGGGTGAACTGCCATACGCCAGGCTTCCGCTGCGCATTGCCATATTTCTTTTCCAGACCATAGGCACTGAGGAACAGGAATACGGGTACGCCATAGTGGCCGAAGAACGATATCCAGTGCATGGGCAGCAGTGCGTCGGCATTTGTGGTTACGCGCCACAGCCAGTCTACGTTGCCCTGATTGTATTCATACTCGTTCTCCTTAACCACGGGACCGAGCCAGTGGCAGTAGTTGTGCAGGAATATGCCTATTATGGCCAGTCCTCTCATGGCGTTGCATTCCGCCCGTGTAAGCAGTGAGTTGTCGGTGTTCATTTTGCTGGTTTCAGTTTGTCGTAGTCGGTTGTTGCCTTTAGCAGCCGCGGCCGCATCTCGTCGTAGCTATCGCTCAGTATGTCGTACTCCGCATGGTAGTCGGGTGCGCTGATGCCTGCCAGATGCAGCAGCATGTGTGGCAGTGCGTCGGTCATCAGCCTGCGGTTGCGTGCCGCCCTGATGCGTGCCGTCAGCTCCGGGTGTCTGCGCCTGTATTTTGGTGAGGTGTATATCCAGAACGGAATTTCGAACTCATACCGTGCGAGGTCGTAGTCGATGGCGGCTGAGTGGTTGCGGCAGATGAAGCCGCGTGTGCCCTCGTAGCATTCCTCGCCGTGGTCGGGCATGTATATCACCACGGCATCGCTGTCCTTGTACAGGCGTACTATGCGGTCAACGATGGAGTCGTTGTACAGCGTGGCATTGTCGTAGTCGGCGAGCATGCGGCGCTCCCTCAAGTCAAGCTCCGGCCGCAGGGTGTCGTAGGTGCTCACCCATATCTTCTTCCTCGCCGCGGGATAGCGCTGCTTGTAGGCAACGTGCTGCCCGAGCAGATGGAAGATGGTCAGCGACCGTGCGCCCTCCTGGTCTTTCAGCTGCCTGTAGTCATCGAGCAGTCCGTCGTCGTATCTGTGAACGGTGGCGTTGCGCGAGTCGAACATGCGGCTGCTCAGTATGGGATTGTTGAGGAAGAAACCGCCGCTGAAGTCGTAGACGGCCTCCTTGGCACGGGGCAGGAACTGGTTGGTGATGAATGTCACGTGGTAGCCAGCCTGACGGAACAGCTCGGGGAAGAGAGGATAGTCGCACCAGTCGCCCTCCTGCCCGATGACGTGCATGGAGAAGATGTTCTTGAAGCAGAAGCTGGTGAGGTTCCATGGCGACACCACGTCGGTGTATTTCGTCAGCAGTCCCGACCGTTCCAGTGCCGACTGCCGTGGCGTGGTCTTCACCGCGTAGCCGTATTGGCTGGAGTGGTGACGGCCGAAGCTCTCGCCAATGATGAGCACTATGTGTGGCGAGGTATACGAGCAGCTGTCCACCCTTGCCTTTGTTGACGCGCCTATGAGCTGCTCTATCTGTCTTGCGGCAAGCTGGTTGCTGCGTATGCTGAACGCTAACCTGTAGATGGGCATGTACATCACGCCGTGGTCCTTGGCCGTGAGCATGTGCTCCACCTCGCCCACGCTGCTGGCTGACATCAGCCTGTGGCATCCCGCCTTGTTGCCGGCACTTGCCACTGCTGCCCACACCACCACCGCAGCCACTATGATGCCGGCGACTGGCTCAACGGCTGCCATCCGTGCCCGCAGCCGCTGAATGCGTCCAAGGGCGAGCATGCGGCGGCGATAGCTGAGCTTACGGAAGATGCGGCGGCGTAACGACCATGCCACATGCAGTGCCAGCACGCACACGACGTTGCCTACCGGACCGCGAAGAACCTCAGGCGTTAGGTAGGAGCGCAGAAACTCTCCAGCCTCGCGGCTGTCGGTCTCGCCGACAAGCATGAGCATCGACGGATTGAGCGTGGAACCGAACTTGCCAAAGCAATATACATCGGCCAGGGCCGTGGCATAGAGAACGGTATATGCCACTGCACGGCCAATACCACGCAGGCGGCGCGGCAAGAGGCTAAGCACAAGACAGGCCGCATAGTCATCGACAAACAGCTCAAGCCACAGATTCTCGTAGAGCGTCGCACCACGGGTGTCGGGAAGGGTGCTAAGAGAACACACGGCTCCCAGAATATACATAAATACGAAGAAACCCACATTGCGGTATATGGGTATCAGCGGTAATGCCAGCAACTTCCTTATCTTCATTGTTACTATATATTTCTTTTGCAAAAATAATGCAAATACATGACATGACAAAGAAAAAACAGCATTTACTTTCGAAACATATATGTAACTTCTCTGCAAATACCATAGGCGGTACGCGCTTACAGCGCTACAATTACAAACATGAACTTCAGAATTAGGATATTCAATTTTTGCACATCAAACTGTACACCCTAATTATTAAATGAAGTGGGTGAAACCGTTTGCCATAGGAGATGAATACGTTTGCAT
>OBLI01000628.1_pt1 | contig 37011 bp, 44 predicted proteins | sample 1519701 | NCBI WGS metagenome assembly OBLI01 (sample SAMEA3663005, study PRJEB22513) | pig gut metagenome | biome: pig gut; feature: pig-associated habitat; material: faeces | place: France | collected 2012
GAAAACTATATATTAAATATATTTAAATACAACTAAATTTATAAATTAGGAAATAAGCGAAGTCTGAAACGATGGCTTTGTTAAACCGTCTATGAAATGATTAGATTTAAGATATAACTGCAATATTTTGATTGCATTTTTAGGCAAAAAAAGAAAGGGTACTTTATGAGAAAGTTCGACCCGATATTGAAAAACGACACAACTAAAAACTGGGAAAAAGCTGTTAATTATATTCCAAAATTGAATGAAATTATAATCTATGAAGATATGGACCCCGTAGGTATCAAAATAGGAAATGGGGTCAATAAATTATCAGAGCTCAAATTTGCCAATGGTTCTAAAGCATTTGTAGAAGATGACGTTTTGGACCTGAGGTAATTTTGGGTTCAGAAAGGGGTTGTTTATGCCTGATACCAATTCTACAAAAATTAAAAAAATAAAAGTTAATAACACCTCATACGATGTATGTGATTCTGATGCTGTGCATTCCTCTGACGCTTTAAGTGAAACAGAGATTCAATCTATTTGGAATACTAGTAAAATTTCAACTACCTAAATTCTAAAGTAAAGGAGGGATTAAAAAATGGCAAAATTTTTAGATGAACCTGGCCTGGGTAAGGTCTTTTCTATAATTAAAACTAATTTTGAAAAGAAGGGAAAAATTACAATTGGTAGTACCGAGAAAACTGTCACTACAAAAGACCTAACCATAACTGATTCTAATGGTACCACTACTTATAAGGTGGTGACTACGGTATGAGTGTAAAAAAGATTGAATTTGATGGGAGAACTCTCATCGACCTAACCAAAGATACTGTGACTGCTGGGAGCATGTTAAATGGAGTTACGGCTCACAATAATGAAGGAGATATTATTACTGGTAATATCCCAACAAAAACTGCTGCTAATTTAACTGCTAATGGTAAAACTGTTACTGTTCCAGCGGGATATTATAGTACTTAGGCCACAAAGGATGTAGCTACAGCAACTCGCGCTAAGACCACGATGAGTTCTTCTGCCGCTACTGATAATAGCAAAATAACTATTACTGCTTCTAACAATCAGGGGACTGGCTATGTAACTGGTTCTAACGAAACCGCTTCAAAAGATGTTTCTTTAACAGTTAATGGCGCTCAAATTACCGTTTCTGACGGTACCAGTACAATTAATCAAACTGTTCCATCTGTTGATAGAGCTAACACTACTATGACTTCTACGAAGTCCACAGACAATAAGAAGATTATTATTACAGCTTCTAATAACCAGGAAACTGGTTATGTAGCTGGTGCTGATAAAACAGCTAGTAGAGATGTAACGCTCTCTATTAGTGGAAAAACTGCCACTGTAAGTGATGGCAATATTTCTATAAGCCAAAATGTAGCTGATGGTGCTATTCTTGCGACAAATGGTTCTATCTCCGCTGATGGCACTACATATACTCAAGCGAAGATTAATGCTTCTGCGGGCTATATTACAGCTGGAGAAAAGATTGGGGGAGCAACTTTTGCCAATACCGCCACCGAGGGAAAAACTTATAAAAATATTTCTGGGACTACCGCTGCTCCAATTTTGGTGTCTGGAGGTAGTCTATTTATTAATAAGGGATATACGGACGATGTGGAAATTTCTTTGGCCCGCTTAGTTCCTGATGGCGCTAGTCCAGTTCAATCAATTAAAAATGGTATGTTAACTTCTGTTAGCGCTTATGATAGTGATGGTACTTTGGTTACTGGTAACATTATTTCTAGAGGAGCAGCCGATGTAACTGTTAGTGGAAAATCTATCACAACCAAAGCTGGTTATTATAGTACTGATGTTAAAAAGAGTGTAACTGATGGAGTTTTAAGTGCTAACGATTCCTCTATCACAGGAGGCTCCTTTACCCCTACTGTTACTTACAATAATACTAGTGGAAAGTTTGATTTTGGAGGAAATAAAACAGTAAGCGGAACAGCATACGCAAAAGCTACTACTGCTGGTTATGTAGACTCTACTAAAAATACCTCTAAATCTTTGAGCGCTACTGTAAGCGCGACTGGTTCTTTAAATAAGGTTGGAACTGGAGCATCCATTTCTGGTACAACCACAGTAAAACCAGTTATTTCTAGAACTGCTAAACCCACTGCTGATACTTGGACTGACGCTGCCTCTGGAGCCGCTGTTACTACTAAACCAACTTCTGGGCCTTATGTTCAAGTTAATAGCGCAGCTAAAACTGGTACTTTAACCGCTACGCCAAAAGTTACTTCTGCGGGTTATGGTACAGAAACCGCTGGTCAATATACAGCTACTAATGCCACTGCTTCTGTTGGGGCTTAGGCTTCTGATACTACTTATGTACCAATTAAGGCTGGTAGTTTAACTAAAACTCAAGGAACTGCTAGCGCAAGCGTGACAAAGAATCCAACTGCTACCGCAAGCGTTTCTCAAACTGGAATGAATGATGGAATTTCTGAAACAGCGACTAGTTATTATGTAACTGGTAGTGCTTCTTCTGCTTCTGGTGTTGCTTCTGCGAGTGTAACCACTTCTAAGGTTGTGGCAACCGAAGGATATGTTTTTGCTTCTACTGTAGCAACCGACCCAAAGTCCGCTTCTACAACCGAAAAGACTGCCAGTGATAACAAAACTGTTTATCTAAAAGCCGCTGGTATCTCTGTTTCTGGGGGAGCCCTTTCTAAAGGGACAGCTTCTGGTGGTGGACTTTCCGGCGGAGATTTAACCGCTGGTAGTGGTTCTTGTAGTTTAAATAGCAGCGCCAATGTAACTCTTAGTGATACTGACAATGGAATTTATGTTAAGTTTGCTGGTTCTGGTTCTGTTAGCAGAGGAGCTATTACTAGAGCTGCTTTTTCTCAAAGTGTGAGCAGAGCTGCCATTAATGATACGCGAACCGCTGGTTATTTGCCAGCTAGGACTTCTACAAAAGTGATGGATGCAGCCTCTACCACAGTTTCTTTAGGAGAAGGTAGTATTGCCGCTGCATCTAAGAGTTCCAATACTGCTTATGCTACAAAATATATTACTGGCGTAACCGTGCCAGTTTCTAAAACTTTTACTGTGTCTAATAGTGGCACAACTACTGTAACTACTAGCTCTGCTTCTGCTGGGACCACTGCAATCAATGCTTATAATAATGCAAGTACTCCCGCTTTAACTGGAGCTAAAAATGTAACTTCTGGGGGTAAGTGGGTCATTACGGATGTTAACAGTGCTACCGCTGATGGCACCCATTATGGTATGGTTAATCATAAGAAGACGACCTATAGTGGTTTGGACGCTTCTAAGATGCTAACTACCGCTACTGTAAAAATCGGAGACTCTGGAAGCGCCACTCGTATTGCAAATGTTACGGGTACTATTCCTACCAAAACGGAAAGTGATGTAACTGTTTCTGAGGCTGTGCTAACTGTCCCTGCTGGCTATTATGCTACTAATATTACAAAGGACGTAGCCGCTGCTGGTACGGCAAAAGCTCCTACTAGTATTACCGGCTCTAGTGCTACTTTAACTTCTGGAACTAATACTATCACTCTAAAGAAAACTGTTTCAGTAACTCCTGTCGTTACTCCCGGCTATATTACTACTGGTACTGCTACTGACTCCTCAGTTTCTCTAACTGCTACTGTAAACACCAAAGGGGTAACCACTTATAACACCTCTACGAGCGAGCGAACCATTCCTGCGGGCACATACTTGACTGGTGCTCAAACAATTAAAGCTGTTACCACTTCTAACATTGTAGCTGGTAATATTTTAAAAGGTGTTGTGGTTAAAGTTGGCGATGCCAACGATGCTGGCAGAATTAAGAATGTAACTGGTACGGCTGATTATGTTAAAACCGTATCTTCTGTACCTACCACTAAAGATACTTCTATCATTTATAATAGTGGTGATGGAAATTTTTATGTTTGGAAGTAATGAAATAATTTTTATGGAAGGACTAAATTTTTATGGCATATGAACAGATTGCAACAGTCCCCAAATATACCACGTTAAGTATTCCAACTTCTGGCTGGAGTGGTTCTGGTCCTTGGACTAGAACTGTTAGCATAACTGGAGGAACCGCTTCCAGTATGATTGATATTCAGCCAAGCGATACTGTTATTAATACGATGGTAAATAGTGGTACGACTGCGTTGTTTATTAAAAATAACGATGGGACATTTACATTAACTGCTATGGGCGCTATTCCAAACGCCGCAATTACACTTCAGGTAAGTATCACCGAAGTTAAACCAGCCTAAAAATGGACTCGACTTCTTGTGAGAGTCTACTAAAATCTAGGCTTTATATTCACAAGGAAAGGAGCAAAAATGGGTATTTTACAAAAAATTTTTCACTCCAAGAATAGCGCTGGTAATTACGACGAGTATCATTTCAAAACCGATGCAGAAGTTGTGATGATGAGTAAAGACTCTTCTGAGCCAATTTCTACTGGGAAGATTTCTAAAATTGCTAACGTAACTTCAGTGGATGTGGGCACTGTTCCCAAAATAACCAATAATGGTTTTCTTGAGAAGAGCAATGTTAAGCTTGATAGTATTTCTCAAAAAGAAGTTGTAATTAGCTATAGTTTAACTACCAATTGGGCCTCTGTTAGCACAGATTTGTATTCTCAAGTTATTAATTAGACATTATTTTCTTCTTCTTATACTGTGACAGCAAATACTAGAGCAGATATTACTGCTGAGGCTAGCACAATTAAAAAGATGATAGATAAAGGAACAAGTGCGATTTATATCGTTAACAATAATAAAGTATTGACGGCTTATGCCGTCGGAGTCAAGCCTTCTGAAGCTTTAGCTATTCAAATAGTTTTAAGTGAAGTCATTAATAAGGTTTGATTTTTTTCATGTAAGATAAATTATTTCTTATATAGTGTTTTTTAACACTGGCTGGATTTAGTGTGTAAATCCTAGATGCGTAATCACGTATAATATACTGATAAGCGTATTGCTACTTTACATATGACAAGTAGTGCATCTTTATATTATAATTTTATCTTGTTTGATTCGTGACAAGATAATATACATTATAATATGTAGGAATAAGTAATAATACGAATTTTATCTACTTAAATAAAATGAAGTTTTTATTTTAAGGAGGATAAAAATGAGTATTTATGGTAAGGGAGTAATGGTTGGCGGTGGTAAAAAACCTATTCCTCTTAGTGTGTCAAATAATGGCACATGGAACAGGGATGGAGGCTATAATCCTGTCAACATTAGTGTTCCTGCTAGTGCAGTAACTAGTGGGACTAAATCTATTACTGCCAATGGGAATTACGATGTGACTGAATTTAAAAATGTTAATGTTGTTGTGCAAGCACCTAACAAGTATTTAATTCAAGTAACTGTAGATGCTGGAAGCTCTGTAACTGCTACTTGTGATGGAGACTTTGTAGCGTTTACAGAGGTTAGCTCTGGTGTTTATTAGGCTTGGGTTCAGAGAACGGGCGTTTGGACAGTCACAGCTTCTAAGAGTGGAGCAACTGTTTCTGCCCAGATTAGCGTTCCATCTAATTATACTTTGGCTTATAAAGCTTCTGCTTTTACTAGTCCTCAAAGTGGAATCACCTACACTGATGGTTTACCGAGTGACTGGAATATAATGAAAGAAATTGGAATGGCCATATCTGAGGCTTCTGGGAGCATCAACGCTAACACTACTGGAACAATTTATATTAATAAAATTAATACGTGGGCTTACAAAATTACTCCCGGTAATACAATAAATGTTAATAACCATTTATATGCTGTGATGGGATTTAATAATTTTGCTTTAACTAATCAAGGAAACTATGGTGGGACTCATAGCACCGCTGGATTAACCTTTGGAGCGGTAGACTGTGTGGGAAATTATAAAATGAGGGCTGTTGACACTAATACAGGTGGATGGGGGGAATGTGAAATGCGTACCTCCACAATGCCTACTCTACAGAGTGGAATGCCAGCTACTTTAGCACAAGTAAAAGTACCATATGTCAAGTATGGTCAAAGCACTATATCATATTCTGATGACTATATGTTCTTACCAGCTGAGAAAGAAGTATTTGGAACCCGCACCGACTCACCAGAAGCAGAAGCAAACGCTCTAACTCAATTTGCCTATTATAAAAACGAAGGTAGTAAAATTAAGAGCTTTTCTGGTTCGAGAGCCTATTGGTGGCTTCGCTCTGTCACTTATAGATACAGAGACTCCTTTTGCCTTGTGACCCCTGATGGTAGAGTGAGCAATAGCGTCGCTTCCTCCTCTCGTAGCGCGGCCCCCTGCTTTTGTGTGTAAACCCAAGACCCTATAGTACCGTGGGAGCAACGCGACCTACTATAGGGTCGCTAAGCATAGCAAATATTAAAAAAACAAAATAAAAAACAAGCAACCAAACGCAACAACAAAACAACAACAAACCGACCTATAAGGTCAAATTATTTTGAAAAGAGAGAAAAACATGAAATATGACTATTCGAAAAGTCTTTTTCAAAATGTTCAAAACATTTATAAAATTTTAACAAAAGTTAAATTGGAGCAAGATGAACTTATAAACAATAAGGAGGAAGTATCTTTATTGAAGACTAGGATTTCTGAGCTTGAAAGAGATTTAAACGAATTAAAGTTTTCAAATAAATGAATGATTCACTTTGAAAAAAGAGATATAAGACAATAAATATTTCATGTAATAAAAAAATTTTGTTTTGAAAATAACAGTTAAAAACAGTTAAAAAAAATTAAAATGATATTTTTATTTGCGACTATTTTGGTCTTTTAGGCCCTTATTTATAGGGTTTTTTGACCGTCAAAATTCATAAATAAAATTAACTTTTTATTTTCGCAAACATAAAAACATTTTTTTATTTTAAAATTTTGAGGCCCTTATTTTTAAGGGTTTTGAGAGAAAATTACAAAACAAAAATTTTATTACTGAAAATTTATTTTTAAAAAACAGTTAGAATTGATTGATTAATTAACAAAAAAGTATAATTAATACCCATTTTTGATACTTTTTCGACTATTGGAGTTGTAAAGTTAAAAAAATGTTTTGAAGGAGTGAGAAAATGGGTATTATTTATAAAAATTATAGAATTTATACAAATAATTCTCAAAAACAAATCCAAAAACTATTTAAAATAAATAAAAACCTCCTCCTTGTGAGGGAGGTGGTAAAATGAGTATTTGTGGAACTCCCATTACAGCGGGTAAAAATACTATTTATTTCCCTGGGGAAAATATTTCTATTGTTAATAATAAAATTTCTGCCGTTTTGTATAGCGTTACAACCACTCTGATGGCATCAAACTGGCTAGGGACGGCAAGCCCTTATACTCAGAGAGTAACGGTCACAGGTGGTAAGGCAACCAGTCAAGTGAACGTGCAGGGAGATGCTACAGCTATTTAGCAGATGCTGGATGATGGCACCAACGCTATTTATATCGCTAACAACAACGGAACATTTACCGCCTACGCTGTGGGTGGAAAGCCAACCGCTAACTTGAGCATTCAGATGACGGTGTATGACGTGAAGGAGGTGTTGTGATGAGTACCATTTTAGGCAGTCCATTAAGTATTGGTGGGGGTGGGGCAAAGATTGGTGTTACTCTAAATGAGGACGGCACGCAAAATCTTTTCTTAACAGATAACAATACTGTTCTTAACCTGTTGACTGGGACCGAGGATGCCACAGCTACTCCCGCTGATGTAGCGAGCGGAAAGACCTTTTACGCACAGGGGCAGAAAAAGACTGGTACGGCAGTGTCCTATGAGCCGGTATTGTTATGGTCGCAAGCTTATACTGAAGGTATGAGTTGGGACGAACAGACTATTTCTTTAAACAATGGGTTTAATGCATATTTAGTTGAGCTGTCATTCGGATTATACAATAGTACAGTATATAGTTCCAAGAAGGCTATTGATTATTTAGAATTCGGAACTTGGGATAATAGTTTTCATAACTATAAAGCATTATGCGTTGCTAATATATCATCTGGTTCTAACAGAATCAGTAATAGTAGAGTTGTATTATCTTGTAAGGATGGCGAAATACAATTTGGTAGAGGGTTAAAAGGGCATAATAATGCTTATGATGACCATTGTGCTATTCCTACTCGCATCTGGGGCGTAAAGTTCACATTAAATTAAGGAGGTGCAGAATATGAAGTTAGATACAAATAAAGCACTGAAGAGTGTTAAATATAATAATGTGGATGTACCTCTGGCGAGTGGTGGTCTGAACGTATTTGTTTCTGAGACTCAGCCTACTGCACAGAACGGACTTTGGATTAAACGAGCAAAGAATGAGGTAAATAAAGTTCTTATTAAGAGTGATTATTACCTATCTGATGGTGTAGGAGCTAACCTCCCTGGAGATGCTACAAGCGTATTGGGCTCTTCTGGCTACTCTTTATGTGCAGCTGTAAAAATTGGCAATAAAATATATATGCTTCCTCTTGGGGTTACGTTTGCTACTGGATTTATATACGATATTGATACGGGTATTTTTACAAAACAATCAAGCCAGGTTCAATTTGCAAATAATACATGTTTCTGGTGTGTGCATGATGACAAAATATATGTCTCGTCATATAATTCTGCAAATAATTATATGTTCGTACAAGCATATGACCCGGTATCAAACCGTATAAGCACCGAGGCTCAAATAACAAGCACATATCAAGAGGAAACATACGGCCTGTGGGTTTCTGATGAGTACATATTCTTAGCAGGAGGAAGGGTTCAATCTGGCAAATGGCATGATAAACCGATTCTCTACGATAGAAGTACAAAAGTTGCGACAACTATTACGAATACACAACACGATGTAATAGCAAGAGGTTCCGGGTATGTATTCAAACACGATACTAAGCTGTACTTTGTTGGGAAATGTGTATTGTCATATTCTTATGATTTGCAGACTGGACAATTTGAATACATTGACAAACAATTAAATCCACTGTATACCCCGCAAACCGGTTCTTTTTCACCAAATACTTTCTTCTATGCTCTTGGAAAACTGTATCTCATAGGCATTCATTTCGACTCATCTACTTATTCTTTTTATGGCAAAAAAAGAGACGTACTTGTTTATGACCTTATATCAGAACAAACTACGCTCTTGGAAAATGTCATAAGTGAAGATGCAGCAAGGTCGTTTCAATATTTCGGTGGTATTGATTTTCAAGGAACTTTACAGGCTGGATTTTACGGTGGATATGTTCAAAACGGTTCATCGGCTTCAAAAGTATATCAGCAGAAAATCATGGTATTCAATATTCAAACAAACGAATTTTCAAACGGAACAGTAGTTTGTCAGCCGTCTGCAAAAGAAAACGTAACAGAAATGTATTCCGATAAACTGTCTACATTAGATTTTGGTGTAACTGAAGTGTACTACCAGTCTGCGTCTGGGTTCAGTAAACAGCCCGCAGCTATTATCAAAAACGGCGTAGCTACAGATATCGGCGGGGGGGTAACACCTGAACCAGGACCTACACCTACCCTTGAGGGAACATGGGTACTGAATGACAGGTTGTATGCGCCTGAGAGCGCTTTTAGTGCCAAAGTCGATTATACAGCCACTTTCACCAGCACTGGCAACTCCGTATGGAAAAGCGTGTCAGTTAGCAATATCCTGTCTTTCAACAAAAACGCAGATGAAACTGGCGGCTACACTATGTACAGGTTTGAAACAAATGCGTGGGATAACGTCCGCGCAGGAGCCGTTAAATCTATAACGTTCAGCGCGGGAGCAACAGCTTCCGATAAATTCGTCAGATGGCTGGCGAGTAACGCCACAAAGCAATAAAAAGGAGAAAACAAATATTATGTATACTGGTTACATTGTAAAAGCAGGAGAACCCTGCAAGGACGAAAGAATAGCAAAGGCTATCAAGAATTTCAAATATGAAAACGAAACAGTGTTTTGCGTAGGTGATGATGGATACATCACCGAAATCAATACATTGCGTACAATAAAGAGTATTGTTGGAGAGCAGTCTAGTCCAGAGGCATATTTGGCTGCATATCTGGAAAAGCTGAACACTCCGGCGAAGGAGTAATTATTACCAAAAGGTTAATTTAATCAATCAAAAATTTTAATATTTCATTTATATTAAAATACATTCTAACTGCTAACAAAATTAAAGAATCCCAATCTAACAAAATAAAAGCAAAATTTTATTTGCGCATTTTTTAGATTTTTTAGATTTTTTTGTTAGCAGCATAGAGTGCATTTTCTCTGTTTTTATTTTTTAAGAAAGGCGGTTTATAATTTTTATGATAAATTCCGAATATAAAGACGACCCCATGTTCAATAGGGAAATTAACGATGAGCAAGTCAATACACAACCCCCTTCTGAAAGTAATGACGGTGTTTTTGGTAATTTAAATCCAGCCGAGATTCCAACTGAAACTCGTGAATATAAATATGAAAGAAGCAAAAAAGAAGTAAAATAGAGTGATAATAAATCTAAGAAAAAATTTGAATTTAGCAAAATAGTATTAGTTCTCGTTCTGTTGTTAAACTTCGCAGTAGTGGGTTGTGCAATTGCTCACATGATGATGACAGGAGATGGAAGTGTTCTTGGATATATCGGAGTAGCGGACGGTGCCGGACTTGGTGCTGCCACTGCTTTTTATTCTAAGAAGGCCATGCAAGAGAACAAGAGAAAGATTGGTAAGGGTATTCTTGACGATATGGAAGGAAAGTATACCTTTGATGAGACAGTTCGTCTATTAGAAATTATTTGTAGAGATTGATTTTTTTTAAAGTTAAAAAAATATATTAATTAAATTCAAGAGAGGTGAAAGAATGAGCGTTTACATTGATAGAGTTTTAAGCTGGTGTTCCAAATGGAATCTATACAGCGAAAAACGCGACAACAATTTAAATTATCTATACACAATTGACCAGAATGTTGGAGATAATAATTTCAACTGTTTCGCATACGACATGGACACTAAGTACAGAGGGTTTTTTAATGGCCCTAAAAATGGTTATGCTTGGTGTACTAGCTATGCTGCCGATGCTTTTTGTGAGACCTTTGGAAAGAGTACCGCACAAAAAATGATGGGTATTCCAGAAAACAGTCTAGCAGCTGTTGTTCCTTATTGGACTGAATATATGGATGCAATTATGAGAGTTTATAGTCATCCCGCAGTTGGAGATTTAGTATTCTTCTCTACTAAGCACATCGGAATTGTTGCTAAGGTTGACAACCATGGAAGATTCTATACCTGGGAAGGTAATACTGTAGCTGGTAACCAAATGGCTAGCTCTGGTGGACAGGTTCACTACAAAGGACCCTATACGAGAAACTCTACTCATAGATTTGGCAGACCTTTGTGGAATATTGTTGACCCAAATTATACCGACCCAATTACTATCTTACAAAAAGGTGATAAGAACATTTCTGTAAAAGATATGCAGCAGAGACTAGTGAAGCTTGGATATAACACTTACGGCGTTGACGGTATCTATGGAAATGGTAGTTATACTGCTGTGAAGTCTTTCCAGAAAAAATATGGACTCGAAGTAGATGGAGTTGCTGGTCCTGCAACTTTGGGAAAGCTTTTTGAGCTAACTGATGCTCCTACTCCTACTCCTACTCCTAAGCCACAGCCGATTGGTCCTGATACTATTCTAAAAAAGGGTATGGTAAGCCCTTATGTAAAGCAACTAAAGCAAGATTTAACTACTGTACATTTTTACAATGGCGTTATTAATGAGACATTTGATGATGCGTGCGATAAGGCTCTAAAGAATTACCAGAAAAATGAAAAGTTAGAGGTTGATGGCGAGTATGGTCCAGCTTCTAAACAGGCTATGCAGACCTCTATCAAGGTTTTATCTGGTGGCAAATATGGTATTGATATTTCTGTTTTCCAAGAAGATATTAACCTAAGCACCGCAAAATCCAATGGCGCTAAGTTTGTTATGATTCGTGGTGGTTATTCTTCTATTGCAAATGGAACACCAAATGTAGATAGAGTATTCAATAATCTATACAGCAAAGCAAAGGCAGCTGGTTTAGAAGTTGGTGTGTATTATTACAGCATGGCTAAGACTGTAGCAGATGCAGAAAAAGAAGCAAAGTTCTTATATGAAAACTGCTTAAAGGGTAAACAGTTTGAGCTGCCAATTTTCTTAGATGTTGAGCATAAGAATCAGCTAAGTATTGGTAAAACAAATCTAACCAATGTAGTAAATGCTTGGTTGAAAATTATGAAAGAGTATAACTATGTTTGCGGAGTCTATAGTAGTACCTCTATACTAAATAACTATTTAGATGTAAATAAACTAGATTGTGAGCTCTGGGTTGCCCAGTGGTCTACGAAATGTACATTCTCTAAGTCTTATGGTATGTGGCAATTTGGTGGAGAGACTAATATTATTTGTAATCCTAATTTCTGCGGTATGATTTGTGACCAAGACTTACTATATAAAGATTATACTTATATTAAGACGCAAAAGAAGAATGGATATGGTACGACTGGACCTCAGCAAAAATATTACTTCAATTCTGTTGAGATGCCTCAACTGATGGAAGGTATGAAAAACGTTTATGTTGGAATGATGCAGTATGCGCTAAGAGACCTTGGTGCTAAGATAGATGTTGATGGAGAATTTGGACCAAAGTCTTATGATGCTGTGGTGGCTTATCAGACTAAGTATGGTCTATCTAGAGATGGAATTTGGGGTCCTCAGTGTTGGAACGCTTTGAAGAGAACCCTTGATGTAAAATAATATTTTCTTACTGCCCACAATTTTATTATTGTGGGTAGACTAGAGCATATTATTCAAAAAATTAAATGGAGAGGTGAATTTTAAATGGTATACAGAGTTATTGGTAATTTTACAAATGATAATTTTGAAAAATTATTAACTAAGCTATGCTCTAAGTTTAAAACTCTATATTTAAATAATGTTTTATATTTGGCTTTAATAAATTTCAACGATAAAGATATTTGTGATGATACCTTAAAAAAGGTTTTTAAGCCAGCCAGAGATTTTTTTATCACAAAAATTGAAGAAGGAAACATTATGGATTTGGAGCCAGATGCTTTAGTCTGGTGTAGAGACAATTTAGTAGAGTTAGATAAACAAAGATACGAAAAAGAAAATCAAGAGCAACTTGTGTTGACTTGGGAAGCTATGGACAGGCTTGAAGACGACCTTAAACAAAAGCTAATTGAAAAAATGTCGAAAGAAAAGTCTGATGATAGGGAATAGGGAAACTGATATTTTCATTTTTCGAGAAAGGAGGAAAATTCTTGGCTAAAAACGAAGTTAAAAAGCGTGGAAGACCACCAAAGGAGAAAATAGAGCCAGAGGTTATTAATGAAGAAGCAAAGCAAGTAACTATGGCTGAAAAGGGAAAACAAGCGGCGGTCATTTCTAATGGAGTGGGCACGGTAAGAGAACCTTCTAATAACAAAGTAACAATTACAGATTTGCAAACAAGATGGAAACAAATTTTTAGTAATTATTCTAGTCTTGGTGTAGAGGGTATTTATGGGGGTTGGAATAAAGCTAGCGGTTTTATTCGTAACAATCCTTTTCTGCAAAACGAGAGAATTAAAAATGTAAACTCTCAGCCTTCAAAGAAGTCTAAAGAAGAAATTGAAGAGTTAATGTCTGACCCGGCGAATAACGAAGAAGCCTTAAGACGAGTGAGTTGGGGTCTTTATTATTCTAATTATGTGTATTACACTTTAATTCAGCTAAATAGAAACGTACCTAAGTATTGTTGCTATTACAATCCACTATATATTAATGAGAGCGATACGAAAACCGAAGACTTTAAAAAGGAAAGTAAAAAGGTAGACCAAATAATTAAAAAGTTTGACCCACAGCTTACTTTTAAAACAATCGCAACTCAGGTAGCTATAGAAGGAAAGTGTTCTTATTTACCTAGAATTTCTTATGATAAAGATAAAGTAAACTTCTTTGTAATGCAAAAATTGAATAGTGATATGGTTAAACTTACATCTTTTAAGAGTAAGCAGCATTTTGGAATTAGCTTTAACATGGCAATTTTCTTGCAGCCAGCCTATGATATCATGCAATATCCTAAGTTTATTCAAGATACTTGGGAAGAAATGATTACGCTTGGAATTGTTAAAACCGATAAAAACGGTAGAAAAACTATTAATCCCAAAGCAAAACTTCCATCCGGTCATATGTTAGAAACTATGAATGATGGCAGATTCCTGTACTGGGCTCAATTGCCCCAAGGCTTAGCGTGGACTTTTTATTCCGATGGTGGACATCCTTTAGCTGAGCCAGATACTTGTGGTCTATTTATGGACATGGTTACTTTAGACGACTATAGATGGCTACAAGGAAACTTATTAAGCAAGGGAGTGACATCAGTTTTAACTGGTAAAATTCCTTTGGTGAAGGACCCCAAAGCTGGTAATGACGACACTGCAATCTCTACTGATGTAGTTCTTGGCTATACAGACTTGTTTAATGATTGCGTGAGCGCCAATATCTTCCCATTCTTCTCTCCTTTTGAAGACATGGAAATGCATTCAGTAAATTCTCAGCCAGAAGCATTAGACGTGGTTTATGATAGACTGCGTGATGTAATTGCTGGAACTGGTAATAGCGCATTAATTTCTTTAACTGAGAAGCCAACGGTTGCAAGCACTCTTGCAGCTGAAAAGATTCAGGCTTCTAAGAATGATTATCTAACTAGACAATTTCAAGATTTCTTGAATACTATGTTAGAAGAAAATTTTGGATTAAAATATTTGTGGCATGTAAATTTGCATGGAGATATTTTTACTTGGGATACAGAAGCAAAAACCATTAAAGAAATGGTTGGAAGCGGAATGACTGGACTAACCAATAAATTATTGAGCTTTTACGGTTATTCATTGGAAGATTACAGAGGAAGCCAATTGTATTTTGATTCTTTGGGTATACAAATTTCTAAAGATGATGCTACTTTAGTTGAAGGCTCTTCTGGTGGTGGAACCACTAATTCTACTTCTAAAAATACCACTACTACAACCACAAAATCTACCACTTCGGAAACAAAAACGGTAGGTAGACCAAAATTAGATGATGAAGAAATTCAAAATGATAACACAGATACTAGCCGTTCTCAAGGTGGTAATGTGAGTGATGTTAAGGTTTAAAGGTAGTTGCTTGATGCAATAGTGTCAAACTTCACCGGAGTGAAAGGTAAAAATTATGACAAAAAATGGATTTGAAAATAATTTAGAATGCAACCATGACTTAAATGATGAACTAAATACTTTAGTAAAGCTAAAGAAAAGATATATGGTAGTACCTGATACTATTATGTGTTCTTGTAAAAAGTGTAAAAAAGTATTTAAGTTCGTTAAAAACGAAAAAGAGGAAGGGTATGCTCTTGTTGATAAACAATAAGTGCATTCCTTTTAGATAAAAAATAAAGTAAGGGCATACTCTAATAGATTTTAAAAGGAGGATGTCGCTATGGACCCAGCACTACTAGGCTTAATAGGTACAGTTTTTACTGCCTCTCTTACTTTAATAGGAGTTTTAGTTAGTAATAATTCTACTAGAAAAAAGTTGGAAGTAAGAAATGAGGCCAAAATTGAAGAAATTCAAAAGATTTCTCAACAGAAATTCGATGAGCTTCATAATGTTACAAACCAAAAAATTGACCAATTCCAAAAATTAAATGAACAAAAAATAAATCAAATCCAACAAATTGATTAGCAAAGGATGGACTTCATTAAAAGTTCCATTGATAATTTAGCTAAAAAACAAGATAAGCATAATAATGTGATAGAAAGAACTTTTATCTTGGAGAGAGATATGAAAACCGTTTATAACAACATAGCCGAAATAAAGGCAAATGTAAAAGATGTTGAGACTAAGGTTGATAAAACTTCTCAAGAGTTAAGAGATAAGTGGGATTTGGTTAATGAAAATATTAATGCTTTGAAAGAAGAGGAAATTAAGCTTCAAGGCAAGGTAGAAAAAAATACTAGTTATATTAATGATGAAAAAAGGAAAGGCTAAAATCGTAACATGGAAAACGTAAATATAAAAGAACAAAATTTAAGAGATAAAACTAACTTAGCTACTGATTCTAAAAAGGTTTTAGAGACTAATAAATTCGATTATGAAAATGACGATAGAGAATTATTCTATTGTTATTCAGAAAGATTAGAGAAATTTTTATATATCTTTGGGAAAAATTATCTTGCTAGAGGTTTAAACCCTAGAGGTAATAATACTTTTTATGTCTATAAGAGAGATAAAGAATTGAATTATTTGCTTAAGCAATGGACCGAAATTAAAAAGGTAATAGAAAGTCCATTCGCTGAGAAGCGGTAATAATGCTGCTGAGATGCACAAGTGTAGGGAAATGAACCACTTGCTTATATTATTAAATAAAACTTTTATATAAGGCGTAATTTTTGAAGAAAGGAGGAAGTGAGTTTGGATAAAAACAAAATCTTAAAATTTGATTTAAGCAATAAGAATATTAAAATCAAAGAATTGCTTTCTGGTGATTTCTTAGCTTTAGACGTTTGGGCTATCAACAATGATTATCCTAATAATAATGGCTCTACTTTTACCGTAGAAGGTATGAGAGAGGCTATTCCAACTGTTTTTAATAAACCAGTAATGGGTCATTTCAATTATGAAGATGACAAAGAGGGCGACTTTAGAGCACATGATGATAATGGCATTCATTATGATGATGAGCTTCAAGAGTATTATTTAGATTATACTAAAAACTCTGAGGTTGCTTTAGGAGTAATCAGAGAAAGTGATAATGTTACCGTTGAGCATGATAAAAAGACTGATAAATATTGGATGAGAATTAGTTGTGTACTTTGGACTAAATATCATTTTAAAGAGATTAAGTCTTTACTCAAAAAGCGTAATGGTTCTTCTAAAGTAAGCGTTGAAATCGAAGTTCTTGATTCTTATTATGATGATAATAATATTGAAGTAATTAAAAAGTTTAATTTCTTAGGTTTTACTATTCTAGGGTCTCAGAGAGCTCCAGGAGGTATCTTAACTGATGTAAAAGAAGGTATTGAAGGTGCTCATATGCTTATAACAGATTGGTTTGACAACGCTCCTCGTTTTGAAAGAAATTGCAAAGCTTTAGCGTTTGCTTATAACGCTTACGATAAAGCTACTAATAACAATGTTAAAAATCCTGAGTCTATTGATAAGGATTCAAATAATTTTTCTAAAAAGGAAGAAGATACAGAAGTCGAAAATGAAAAAACTGAAACTATTTCCTTAGAAGATGATAATACAAAGAGAGGAGGAGAAGGCATGGAAACCAAGTTCGAAGAGAAAATCGACGTCAATTCAGAACCCAATCCTATTGATACCGACGATAAAAGCATGGCTGAGATTGTAGATGAGGCTACTAAGTCTATTTCTGCTCCAGAGTCTAAATTGCCCGAAGGTGCTTCTGAAGATAACGAAAATATCACTCTAACTGAGGAAGTTAGTAAGGGTCCTGATGGGCAAGAAGCTGAGGTTGTTGGCAAGGGAGACAGCGAAAAGAAAGAAGATATTGTTGAACAACCCGATGATGAAGCAAAACTAGACGTTGGTAGAGAATCTGCCTTTGAATCAGAAAAAGAGGAAGATATGAAATTAGAGAATAATAATTTTACTGAAGAGATTAAAGAGACTGAGGCTTGTGAGAATATCGAGCAGGAAGATTGTGGCTGCATGGAGCAAGAAGCCTGTGGCGATAACGAGACCTTTGAGACCGTAGATGACTGTTTGGTCGTATAGATTCAAAATGTTCTACATAGTCTAATAATTAGTGAGCAGGAAGCAATCCAGGAGTATAATAATGCCGCCAGCTTTATTGGAGAGTATTTTCCCAAGATTGCTGATATTCTAATGAGTATCGCCCAGGAGGAAACTGCTCATGTCGGTGAGCTTGAGGTTGCTCTTAATACTATTAATGACAAGACTCTAGAGAATATTGAGGAAGGTCATAACGAGGCTAAAGAGCTTGTTTCTGAAGCTGAGGACGGCGATGAGAAAGATAATGTAAACGGTTACTCTGAGAAGAAATTCGATGATGACGATGATGACCACCATGATGATGATATTCACGATGATGACGATGACCATGATGATGACCACGATGATGACCATGACGACGGTCACGATGATGATATTCATGACGACGGTCACGATGATGATATTCATGATGATGATGGTCACGATGATGATATTCATGATGATGATGGACATGACGATGGTCACGATGATGATATTCATGATGATGATGGACATGATGATGGCCACGACGATGATGGACATGACGATGGTCACGATGATGATATTCATGATGACGATGGACACGACGACGATGACCACGACGATGACCACGACCATGATGACGACCATGATGACGACCATGATGATGACAATCGTGAGGAGTTTCCTGAGAATGGTAATGCAATCCTAAAAGTTGCTGGTCAATCTTTCACTGTAAAGGAACTACTTGAGAGCTACGCTAGCCTAAAAGATAAGTTTGAAACTCTATCCAATTCCATTAAGCAAAAAGAAGCCGAGGCTTTAATTGCTTTTGGTGAGGAGTTTGTTAATGCTGATGAGTATGTTGACGCAGACTCTAAGGCTAAATATATTGCTGAGATTAAAGATAAATGCGAGAAGTTTGAGCTAAACTCTAAAGAGGAAGTTCAAAATTACGCAGAATCTGTGTTGGCAATGTATTATTATAAGAATAAAATTGTTGTTAAAGAAAATAAAGAAGAAGCAGATTTTAGTTTAAATATTTCTAATACCAATAATGGTTTTGTTGGTAACAATCGTGAATCCGCTTCTAAACTAAAAGAAGCTATTAATAAGCTTAACCACATCAAATAATTATTAATTAGGAGGAAAAAAATATGAAAATGTTCAATAAGAGTGCGACTTGTTCTACTATAAGCTATTAAGTGAAAAGTAGGTAGTTAATTTATTAACTATAACTGATAATTTGAAAAGTGGAATGATGGGGTAACGCCCTGAAACGCTTTCCCTAATCTCCTACATGCGTTAGTACGTATGAAGCTAGGTAAAGTCGGCAGAAGATTGTCCTAACATTAAGTTGAGGAAAGTTGCTTAGAGGTAAGTGATGCAATTAATATGCCGGGGGTCTATAAAATAATCATGGTGAGAATGTGTTTTTACACTGACGAATTTGCGAATGTACAAGTCTTTAGAACAAACAGTAGAAATGCTGTAAGTTAGTGAGGTAGAGTAAAAGTTCTTGTTATGAAATACCTTAGTATATTATAGGTATACTCAAGCTAACAGGCTTAAAGCAAACACCTAAAATTATATATGTAAAGATAGAATTATCGGAACAAGGAAAGGCGTTAAGTATTTATTATTAATATGATAGATATAGATAGACGAAGAAAATAAGCTATTGAATTAACGCTGAAAAGCAGAGGTCGAACTGTCGATAGCTCTTGTAATGAGAGAAGTAGGAATGGCCTCAAGTCAATGACACTGCTACGTGATGTACAGGCGTAGTGGTGTTGATTGATGGAACGCCGTATACGCAGAAATGTGTATGTACGGTGTGGACTGGGGGAAAAGACGGAATATATTGAAGTCTTACCTATCAGTATTCATTATGCAGTCTGAGTTTGACGTCAGCAAACTAAAGGACGGTTATTTTCAGGCTGAGGGTGTTGACGCTGTTGTAGAAGATGGCGCTCTAGTAAGCGTAAAAGAGCCCCGTGCTCATGACCTATATGCCAATATGAAGGACCTAAACGCTCGTAACTGTGTTGCTTACGATGCAGAAGCTCCTATCTTTGGCTTTGTGGATTATGTTGGTGTGAGCCACGCTGACGTACTTGGTGTAAATTATCGAATTGGTGACAAGATTGCGGGCGTGTATCCTTCTGCTGGTGAAGGTACCAGAATTCGTATCCCCTGCCTAGGCGATGAGTTCTATCTAGGTAATGAGAACTTTAATGGTACTCCCGCCGTTGGTAAGTTTGCTGTTCCCGAGGCTGGCAAGACTACCATGAAGATTGCTGATTCCAAGGCCGCTGGCTTCTGCATCGCTATCGAGGATGAGCGTGACCTAATTATGGGCCAGGTCAATGAGGGCTCCAAGCTATATCGTTGCCGTGTTATTAGCCTATAAGTTAAACGGGATAAATAAAATCAAGGAGGATAAATAAAATGAGAAAAATTTTCAATTATAATAAATTCAACTCTGATGTTCAGAACACTCTAGTTGAGTCTTTCGGCGCTCTTTGCAATAGCTACATGGATGGCAAGGCTAATACCGCCGAGTATCAGGAGGCCAATAAGCAGTTCAATGAGGAGTTCATGAAGGAGTGCGTAAGCGCTATTCCTCATACTGAGTTCTCTGGCCTAGAGATGATGAAGAACCCCATGATTAATGGCGACATGTGTGTGAAACGTTTCTAATTGAAAAGATTAGAGGAAATTATAAATAATTCAATAATTAAAATAATTTCTAACTATAAGAACGAAGAGTCAAATGAGGGATACAATCTCGAAGGGCTCTCTCTAATACTCCGATATGCTTATTTTTGAGTAAACATTAATAAGTATAAAGCTCGGTGAAGTCGGCTGAAAAATACCGTAATTACACGAAAACTGTCTAGAGGTAGATGGCGTATTTGATAGGTCGGGAGTCTATAAAATATACATGGGTAGAATGTGAATTTTCACTGACGAAAAATCGAATGTACGGGTTTGCCATGGGTGTAGAAATGCACCTTTTGTTAATGAAGAAAAGTAAGCTTGCATGTTATGAAATTCTTTTTATCTTTCTAGAAGATAATATATTAACAAGCCCAAAGATTTGCCCTAAATATATATGTAAAGATAGTTCTTATGGAACGTTTGAAGTCTAAAACGCTGATAGTTTACTCTAAATGAAGCGGTTCTAAGGAAGTCATAACTTAGATTTGTTTAGATGGCAGTAGTGCCGTAGTACCTATGAAGCAATGATAATAAGTTGTGGAGGGAAGGGCACAAGTCAGGATGGCTACTACATATTGTACAAATGTAGTAGTTATGCTTGATGGAACGCTGTATGAGGCGAAAGTCTCACGTACAGTGTGGGTCGGGGGAAAACTTGGAGATTTAATCGAAGAGTTACCTATCGACATTCTTCCTACATCGTTTTGACACTATTCTTGCCCAGATGATTACTCGTGCGACTTGTTGCTAAATATAAATAAACAAAATTAGCGTAGTTTTTAAAACTATAACTATTAAATCGAAAATCCAAATGAGGAAGTAACGCTCCAAAGGGATTTCACTAATCTCCGACTAGCATTATTTTAATGTTAGAAGCTCGGTAAAGTCGGCAGACAAAATTCTAAACCAAAAGGCATGAATTTTAATATGCCGGGTGTCTACAAAATACATATGGTGAGAATGTATAATAATACTGACGAACTTGCGAATGTACATGTCTATATTCTGGCTAATTGAAAAATTAGAAAGTGAATGAGGTAAAGTAAAATTGAGTGATATGAAATACCTTATATCTTTATAGGAGATATTGTATTCACAGGCATAGAGCAAGCACCTAAGTGTATATATGTATAGATAGATTTAATGGAACAAGGAAAGATAGTAGACTATTTAAGGTTGAGACGAAGAAAATAAGCTCATTTACTACTATTGAAAAGTAGAGGTCGAACCAACGAAGTTTTTGTAATGAAAATGGAGGAATGGCCTCAAGTCAGCGGTACTATCGCGTGATGTACAGGCGTGGTAGTATTGGTTGATGGAACGCCGGATGCGGTGAAAGTCGCATGTCCGGTGTGGAGCGGGGGAAAAGACAAAGATAACATCAAAGTCTTACCTATCGCTATCTGTGGTTCCCACTGTTGTAGCTTCTGGCTATGAAAATCTTTACGACGTAACAGTGCGACTTGTTTCCCTATAATTTCGCAAGAAAGAAAGGGGAGAGCTTGGAATATTCAAGCTTAACTAATAATTAGAAAAGCCAAATGAAAAGGTAACGCTTCGAAGGGCTTTCGCTGAACTCCTACATGCATGAATAGTGTATGAAGCTAGGTAAAGTCGGCAGAACTTCTCCTAAAATTTTTAAATCATGGAGAAGGATATGTCGGGCGTCTATAAAATATTTATGGTTAGTATGTGCTTCGGCACTGACGAATATGCGAATTAAAGGATAGTAACAAATAGAAATATTTGGATTATTGAGGTGGAGTAAAAATTGTTGCTATGAAACACCTTATTATGTTATAGGCATAATCTAGATAATCAATCCAGAGCATAAACCTAAGAATATATGTACAGATATAATTATTGGAACAAGGAAAGGCAATAAGCGTTTTAGCTTTGAGACGAAGAATATAAGCTCATTAGTTATTGCTGAAAAGTAGAGGTCGAACTTATGAAGTCTCTGTAATGGAGATGGAGGAATGGCCTCAAGTCAAATTATTTTTAAAAAGGGAAAAATATATGATTTTACAAGATAATTTAAAAGTTAAAGTTGGTTCAAAACAGATTAAATATTATTCTTCTTTAGGTTATAAGGTTAGTATGGGAGATGAAATTTTAATAAAAAATGAAGAGGCGTTGCCCGGTTGCAGAATTATTGAAGAAAGAAAATGTGACTTATGTGGGAAACACTATCAAAAAACTCATGCTTCTCATGTTACAAGTTTTAATAGATTTAACAAAGATGTTTGTCCTAGTTGCGTAAAAAGCAGCGAAGAAATTAAAAGAATAACAAAACAAAGAAGAGAAAATAGTTTAATTGAACATTATGGGGTTAATAACCCTTCTAAAAGTGAAGAAATAAAAAAGAAAAAAGAAGATACGTGTTTGAAAAATTTTGGAACAAAAAATCCAATGCAGTCTGAAGAAAACAAAAACAAAGTTAAGAAGACTAATTTATTAAAATATGGCAATGAAATTCCATCTAAAACTAAAGAAGTGAAACAAAAAGCAAGAAAAACTTGTATAGAGAAATATGGGGTAGAATATACCTCTTAGGTTAAGGAAACCAGAGAAAAAGCCGCATTATCTTATTATATTCACAATAGTCAAAAAGTTTCAAAACCATAGTTTAATATTTATACTTTACTAAAGGAAAAAGGGTATAATGTTGAATTAAATTATCCAGTTTCAACACTTTCTTTAGATATATTATTAATTTTAGGAGAGACTAAAATTGATATTGAATATGACGGGTCTTTTTATCATCAAGATGCTTCTAAGGATAGAAGAAGAGATGAGTTTGTTAAGTCAAAAGGTTATAAAGTCCTCAGAATAAAAGAGGATAAAAAAATACCAGAATTATCTATAATAGAAGAATATATTTTTAATCTTGTAAATTCAAACAAAAAATTTTTAGTGTTAGACACTAAAAAATAATACTTTAAAAATAATTTGATGGAACGCCGGATGCGGTGAAAGTCGCATGTCCGGTGTGGAGTGGGGGAAAACTTAGAGATTACATCAAAGAGTTACCTATCACTATCAGGTTGGTTTTGGAGACTCTGCTAAGTATTTCGTAGATAGCAATGAGATGTTTGTTGGTGCGACTTGTTCTTGTATAACTCTTTAAGAGGAAATCAAGGGCCCAATAGGGCTAACTGTTAATTCGAAAATTTTATATTTAATATAAAATTTCACTAATATCCTATATGCATAATTTCTTTGAAATTTTTGTATAAAGCTAGGTGAAGGCGGCAGAAGTACACCCTAATTATAGGAAAAGCTAACAGCGTGTATGACATGCCGGGTGTCTATAAAATACTCATGGTGAGAATGTTCTATGTAACTGACGAACTTGCGAATGTACGGGCGGTCTCAATGTAGAAATGCATCTTCACATTAGGAATTTAGTAATACTCAACAATATGAAAAATTCTAATCTTTATGATTTGTTAATGTGCGCTCAAAGTAAGCACCTAAAAGTATATATGTACAGATAGAATTAACGGAACAAGGAAAGTTGTGAGCCTATTTTGGTTATAGACGAAGAAAAATAAGCTATTTAACTCACAATGAAAAGCCGAGGTCGAACTGTCGATAGCTCTTGTAATGAGAGAAGTAGGGATGGCCTCAAGTCAGGGGAAGTTACTATATAATACGTAAATATAGTAGCTTTTGCTTGATGGAGCGCCGTGTGCGGGGAAACTCGCACGCACGGTGCGAATCCGGGGAAAACATTGATTTTTGAATAAAAAAAGGATGTTACCTATGGATATTAAATGACGCCGCAGTAGGCGTAGCTCGTGGTGGCGTACTAACCACTTATGGCACCGAGTACACTGTTACCGCCCATAAGAAGGAAGTTGGCTGCTATGTTGACTGGTTAAATATATAAGCAACATATAAATAGCTAGGGCATATAGAAATATGTGCAAAAATTAATCCATCTAACTGCTGGAATTTCTTAAAGCTAGTTAAACCACAACGTAAGTTTGAAACAAAGCTAAGCGTGAAGGTGACGAAAGTAGAAAAAATTAACTAGATAATATATGGTTAAATCCTAAGTATTTTTTATAATAGAGAATCAGCAGCCAAGCTCCGAACAGGAGAAGGTTCAACGACTATTCCGTGAGGAAGTAGAGATATAAGTCGTTAAAGTATCTCGAAATGGTGGACACCTTTTTAGGTGAAGATATAGTCTAAGCTCATATGAAAGTATGAGGAGTTTAAAGACTCAGGTTTAATGTGACGATTAAACTTAAATACAACTGACCATGTTGCTGCTGGTAAGCAGGATTGGGGTAAGTTTGGCGTGAAGATTGGTCTAGCTTACGCTGCTTACATTGAGGGCAAGGTTGTTAAGGCTATGGAGTCCTGCATTAGTGGTGCTAACGCTGCTAAGCACGGTATTTCTGGTTATATTGCTAACAACTTCTCCGATGAGAACTGGGTAGTTACCGCTCGTAACGTCCAGCTTGCCAACGGTGGTTCTGATGTCTATGCTCTAGGCACCAAGATTGCCCTACAGAACGTTCTTCCCGAGCAGACTGCTACCTCTGGTTTCAGATATCTAGAGGACAGCTCCATTGTTAAGACTGGCTTCCTACCCGCTTACAAGGAAGTTCCTATGATTGAGCTCGGAAACGCTCTAGTTCCTAACACCATTAATGGTAAGCCCCAGGCTATCGTGTCTGATAAGATTATTTACATGATGGCTATGGGTCAATACAAGCCTGTGTGCGACTTGTTGTTAGCTCAAATAAACAAAGCTAACGTAGCATAAGCTATAACTGTTAAATCGAAGATTCAAATGATAGAGTAACGTCTTGAAGGAATCTCATTAAACTCCGACATGCAATAAGTTTTTATTGTATGAAGCTCGGTAAAGTCGATAGAAGAAAATCTAAACTTTTTAGCATGATTTTTGATATATCGGATGTCTATAAAATATATATGGTGAGAATGTTTTTAACTGACGAACCAACGAATTAAAGGTTTTATAACATATTGAAAAATATGTGCATTTTAGTGTGGATTAGTAAGAATATGGGCTATGAAAATCCATATACTTTCAAGGGAAGTATCAAGCTAAAAGAACCATAGTTGGCACCTAAGTATATATGTACAGATAGATTTAATGGAACAAGGAAAGATATTGAACGCTTTAGTTTGTTGACGAAGAAAATAAGCAACTTAATCAATATTGAAAAGTAGTGGTCGAACCTGTGAAACTTTTGTAATGAAAGTGGAGGAATGGCCACGAGTCAAAGAAATCACTGCATAGTGTACAAATGCAGTGGTTTTGTTTGATGGAGCGCCGTGTGCAATGAAAGTTGCACGCACGGTGCGGGTCAGGGGAAAAGATGGAGATAATATCAAAGTCTTACCTATTGACATAAAGGTAGTTTTCGAGGGTAACACTCTAACCGTAGAGAAGAATCCTCTAGAGCACGCTGACCGTGCGACTCGTTATTAAACGAAATAAACAAGTTTAATGTAATTATTGCTAATAATTATAACTCTTAAATTGAAAACTCAAATGATGGAGTAACGTCCTGAAGGAGTTTCACTAATCTCCGACATGCGCTTAACAGTGTATGAAGCTCGGTGAAGTCGATAGAATATATCGGGTGTCTATAAAATACTCATGGTGAGAATGCTTAAAGCTGACAAACTTGCGAATGTACGGATTATATATTAGAGGTAAAGTAAATTTGGTCGGTATGAAATACCTCTATTGACGAAAGCATATGCTGGCGGGTCAATACGATAATATATAGTTCATAGCAAGCACCTAAAAGTATATATGTACAGATAAATTTAAGGGAACGAGGAAACTTATCAGACGATAAGGTTGTGTCGAAGAATAATAAGCACATTAACTGATAAGGAAAAGTAGTGGTCGAACCAAAGATGATATTTGTAATGAGTATCTAGGAATGGCCACAAGCCAAAAGAATCGCTGTGTAATGTACAAACACAGTGATTTTGTTTGGGGGAGCGCCGTGTGCGGTGAAAGTCGCACGCACGGTGCGGAGTGGGGGAAAATCTGGAGATTACTTCAAAGGATTACCTATCACTATACACTTATACTCTAAATGTCAACATGATGGTTGGCGTAGACGTAATCGTGGGTAACAACGCGGTTCTCCAAGCCGCTTAAGCCCCTGTTATAAAGTGATTTGTAACAGTCCAACGTTAAATGCTTTTAATTCCTAAAGCTCTTATACCTAAACAGTAATCAGAAATGATAAGCTGAGATTTAATCTAAGGTTGTGAAAACAGAAAAAAGTTAAGAGATTGATATATGGTTAAATCCTAAGTATCAGCACAATGGATGTTTAGCAGAGAAAGTCCTAAAGGTATTAAACCCATGGAAAACTCCCAACGACTATCTCCTGAAGGGAGAGTAAAACCGCAAGCTAATGGCGGAAGAAAAATGTTGCCCCTATTTTATAGGGTGAAGATATAGTCTGACCTTATCTGAAAAGATGAGAAAGTTAAAAACTTTTTACTAAAAGTTGCGTTTTAGTAATAACACAAGTGTAGTAAATTTGGAGCTATTATTCTACCCTAACAGAGTAGCATAATATATAACTAACCAAAAGACAATTAAATAACAAGAAATAATTTAAAAGGTTTAAAAGGAGGGCTTGCATTATGGCAAAGTCTAAAAACGTAAAAGAAGAAGCAATTAAACTAACTAATGATATTCCTGCCGCTGCTGCGGAGGTTTCCAATAAAGAGCCAGTAGTAGAAGAGGGAGAAACTAAAGCTCCCTCTAGCTCTGGTCCTTCTTATGATGAGCTAATGGATATGGTGCGCTCTTTAGCTAATGAAGTAGCGACTTTAAAGAATTCTGCACCTTCTCAAGCAGCTCCTGTAAGTGACCCAGCAACAACTAAGATTCTAGAGATGCTTTCCGGTCGTAAGTCTGACCGTGAGGTAGTTCTAGTTCACAATCGTGAGATGATGGGCGGACTAACTACTCATCTAGTACTACCTAATCTAACAATTGATTTTAGAAAAATGGGTGAGGAGCGTATTCTAACTTGGCAACAGTTTGAACAGTGTGTGTCTCGTTATCGTTCTTTCTTTGAGAGAGGCATTCTTCTACTTGGAGAAGATGAGACAGATTTGGCTGAAAGATATTCTGTTCCTTGCGTGAAGAATTCTAATACTGGAATCTCTCGTAAGCAGCTAGACAAGCTGGGCGATATGTCTGTAAGAGAGCTTGAGGATTTCTTTAACGGTTTATCTGAGAATGATAGAGCTTTCCTGTGCAGTTATTGGATGGGTAAGTGTTACACTCGTGAGCCAAAATTCTATGACCGTTCTAAGATTGAGGCACTAAACCGTCTTGCTGGTCTAGACAAGGATAATAACGGAGTATTTGACGTAGTTCTTGCTTTAATGAACAACGATTTTAGAAGACAATAATTTCAAGGAAAGGGGTTAACAGATGTCTATACTTTTTAGTGAAATTTACTCCAAGGCAATTGCTTTATTTGATGACCCCAAAGTAACAGTAGCTTATGAAACTAACACCATGCAGTTTCAGAAAATAATGTATACTTTTTTACAAAATGCCATTGGTCAATTCACGAACCCCGTTTCTGTAGGTATTAAAGTTTCTAAATACATTCCACCTAAGGGTAGTATGCAAACCTTTAGGGCCAATGGAACAGATAAGGTTTATCGTCTTGATGATGCATTTGAAATTCTTGATAACTCGGTATATACTTATATTGAGGGAGACACAAGAGTAGAGGGTAAACTAGATAAAGAGAACCGCACAGTTGAATTTGAGAATATCCTAAAAGAAGGTGGACAGTATGCTTTTGAACAATATTATTGTGGAGAGTTTACTGAAGATTTTTCTGGACTAAATTCTAAAACATTTGCTGGTGATGGTCTAATTGAACAGGAAGTAAAGGATATTCTTGCTCGTATGCTAGTAATGGCTTGGGCAGAAGGAGAAAGAAACGAATTATTGGACATAAGAAATCTTATGACGGATTCAGATTTTAAAATCTCCAACAACGGAATAATCCTAAACTCCAAAAACAAATGGCTAGACCAACTTCAAAACGAAACCCTAAGGCTTAAAAATAAATTAGGCTGGAACGTTAGGTTTATGAATGGTTCTCGCAACATAGGAAGAGGGTGATATTATGGATAATAAATGTTTTTATAATGTCGCCGCCTTTACTCAGGAAACAATAGGCGAGTCTAATGATTTTAAAGTTATACTCACTAATCAAGAAAAATTAGTTTGTCTGAGAGAAATTTTAGGCAAATTAAAAAAAGTTCTTTATGTGTACGATAAAGGCTTAGAAGACCCAAAATATAATTATAAAGTTTTTTGTGGAGGAATCTTAATTTATGTTTCTTCCAGCAATACCCTTTTTGAAGGAGAGCTTGTTAATTTAGTTATTAATTTAAATGCTATTATTAACAACGAGTTTGACAAAAAACAAATTAAAAGAATTATTTTTGAATGCATTAATTAGGCTGAATATTTGATTGATAAGCATAAAGAATATGGCATTGAAGAGAAATAAGGGGTGATTTAATGGCAATAATTGATACTAGCAATACTATTGATAGCTCCATTTTTCTCAAAGCTAAATTAAAAGATAATATGGTTGGAGACAACTATTATATCGAAAATATTCAAGCAAGACGCAATAGAGACTGGGATTATAGATTTAATCGCGTTGATATTGAGGAAGAGCTTGAAAGACAGTATCACTACACCAAAGATATTCCTGTATATACTCCTATAGAAGTTGTTATTAATAACGTAAAATCTGAAAAGGGGGAAGCGTACGGGTCTGATTGGAGTAGTATTGCTTTTAAAGACCTAAAACACCCTTGTGATTTAGGTAGTCGTTATAGATTCTCTACATATAATTTTGAAGACCCAACCACTTTAACGGAAGAAGAAAAACATTATGACAAATCTATTTGGATTTGCGTTAATAGAACTCCGGTAACAGCTGGAAACAGTGGACTTATAAGGCGTTGTAATTCTACAATCGCTTTTAATGGTTCAACTGATTTAACCAATGACAAAATTGTAGAACATCATTTTGAGCCTTGTATTATTGAGACTGAAATGAAATTCATTCAGACTTACAATAACAAGACTGTTCCTATTCCTCAGAGTGAGTTTTATGTCATTATGCAGTGTAATTATTTTACCAACTTCATAAAAACAAATGACAGAATTATAGTGGGAACTTCTGATTTATTAGTAAGAGAAAATAACTATGTTTATAAGGTTAAAGCCGTAGTAAAAACAGATTCTAAGAAAACCTTTAATAAAGATGCTCAGGATTTGTTAGAAAGTACCAATTTAATTATCTTAGCCCTAGATAGAGATTTAGTATCTCCGAATGACGATTTTATAAATCGTATCGCTTTTAATGCTCCAATTTATAAAGTGGAAGACCAGAATAAAGATTTTGTTGATGTAGATGAAGGAGACATCAAAGACGACGATGAAGGCTCCTTTGATAATGCTGAAAATGAAATCAATGAGTATAGCTTGGTTATGGATGAAGATTGTGAGCAAAAGATATTATGGGGTGAGGAGTGCGAGTATAGAGTATTCCTAAAATATAAAGATAAATTGTTTGATAGTAAGAAAGTTTATTTTAATTATGAAGTGGATTTAAAAGGTATTAAAGAGGAAAGACAAAGCGTATATTACGAGTTTGTGAACGAGAAAGGGTCTAATATTTTTAAGATAAAGAATAAGAAACAGTGTAAAATTGGTAAACTAAACATAGTTGTTAAGTGTTATGTGCCGACTCATGAGAATGATGATAAATTTTTAATCACTAATACTTTTGAGTTTGAACTGGGCGGCATTTATTAATAGGGGGTGGAATTTAAATGATTGATACTAGTATGTCTGGTGTAGATTATAACCGATTTACACAATTAGATGGTATTGAGGACCGAATTATTTATTATTTGCTATCCCCTAATCCAGATAAAAAAACTCCTATGGAGTTAGAGTAGACTTATCGTATTTGGAAAATCTTATATTATAATGATTTAGACGCTCTTTCTAAACCGCTACCAAAGTATTCAGAGGTCACTAAGTTGATTTACAATGGTAGGGGTACACAACAAGGCAAAAGAATCTTTAGAAGTCCAAGACTAGAAGATAGCTTTGTAGAAGAGTGTTCAATGATTAAGATTTATATTGATTCTATAATTCCCATAGACAGAATTAAATCTATCGTTAATGTTGGAGTGGATGTTGTAGTTAATACTAATATAATTAATTTGGAAATTCCTGAAAACGAAGCTGGCATTATTGATGAAATAGATGGAGAGTATTTAAAAGTACAAACTACAAGCAGAGTTACAGCTCTTACTAAAGCTATTTTGTCATTACTTAATGGAGCTGATGTTCAAGGTGTTGGAAGAATGATTTTTAGTAGAGAACAATCTATTTACAACCAGTCTCAATATGGGTTGTGGAACAATAGAAACTTTGAAGGTATTAAGTCCGTAATAGGAGTTACTATTAGCGGTGTTAACTAAAGAACTTCAAAATAAGTTAGACATATACGAATAGGTTTACAATTCCTTGGACCAACCTATTCCATTTAAGGGTGGTTTAAGTTTATATCCAGTCTTAGTAAAAGACTATTATACTTTTTACTCTAGTTTTGGCTGCTTAACTTTAGATAAAACAGTAAAAAACAAACTGAACGATAAAGGGGAAGTTGTTAAAGATAAGTTTGGTAAAATTGAAAAAGTTCCCGATATAAAAGGAATCTCCATGTCTAATTTGGAGTATTTAATTTCTAAAATGGAGGAAGATTCCGAAGAAGGAAGAATTATTACTAATCAAGTTATGCAATTATTTGAATTGGTTTTTAAAATAAAGCAAGGTGTTTTTTGTCCAAAGTGTGAAAAGGTTATCACCTATGAAGACTTGTTTAAACAAGTTGAGGAGACAGTCAAAAAATACATGGAAAAAATGCCAGAGGATTTAGACGAAGAGGATAAATCTAAAGCTTTATATTTAATTAGGATTAAAGCTATACAAGAAGCTACTTTTTGTAAAGAATGTCAAGAGAAGATGAGAGATGTAGTCTCTATTAAGGATAATGGTGGTTTCAAAGTTCTTTGTATTAAGAATGTTGAAATAACTCCTTCCGATTTCGATGAGATTCGCGCAATAATCCCAAGACAGAATATACTTGATTATAATGATGATAAATATATTGACCCAGACTTAAAAGAAGAATTAGAGTTAAAGAAAAAACTACAAAATAAAGACTACACTTCTCCGACTCTTGAGAAACAGATGGTGTGTGTTTGCACTGGAACAAGTTATACGATTGAAGAACTCAAGGAAATTACTATGAGGAAATTAAGTTATTTGCTTAGAGTGGTTGACAGAAAGTTATCTTATCAAATTCAAATGACTGCGGCCATGTCTGGATTTGTTCAGATGAAAGAAGACCCAACTCATTGGATTTTCGGAGACCAATCTTATAATATTGCGAAAGAGCTTACAGATGCCGGAGAGTTTACCAAGAGGTTTGAGAGAGTTACTTAAAGGTAAAAAATAGTTTTTATTTGGTAGTGTGAGGGTTTTATTATTGGTATTTAGCTATGAGTTTTTGTCATAGCAGTCTATCAATTTTGTATATACAAAATTTTTAAATTGAAAATTAAAAACAAATAAAACTAAAAGTTTTCAAGGAGGAAAAAATTATGGCTCAGAATAAATATTTTATTGCGGGTAAAAAGTTATCCTCTACCAGATAACGCCCCTTATATTAGGTAACTAGTATACAGCTTCGTGTTAATTGCTTTGAATCCCTAAAGCTCACATGCCTAAACAGTAATTGGAAACAGTATGCTGAATGGTGGCGAAAGCAGAAAAAAGATGTGAGATATTTATATGGTTAAAACCTAAGTAAATGTAAATGGGTCTTTAGCAGGGAAAGCCCTAAATGCTTAATAGCACATGGGAGACCTTCAACGACTATCTCTTTGGGAGAGAGTAGGTTATAAGCTTATGATAATCGAAAAATACGACATCCTTTTGGATGAACAAATAGTCTAGACTTGCGCGAAAGCGTAAGATGTTTTTTAAAGTATTTTTAAATATTTTAAAATACTGTATTAAGCTTGCGACTTAATATGAATAAAAAAATTCACGTTGGTAGAGCTCTTTTGTTCAAAGGTGAAGAGCTATTCGCTGATTGCCGCACCCTAGCTGACGTGCGACTTGTTGCTAGATAAATAAACAAAACTAGCGGAGATTTAATCTCTAACTAATATTTCGAAAGTAGGAATGATAGAGTAACGCCTAGAAACTACTTCTCTAAGCTCCGACATGCATTAATAATAATTAGTGTATGAAGCTCGGTAAAGTCGGTAGACGAAAACCTAAGTCTATGATATGGTTTTTTATATGCCGGGAGTCTACAAAACATATATGGTGAGAATGTTATTTTATAACTGACGAACTTGCGAATGTACGACTGGGTAAAGAATGAAAATTCTTAGGATTATGAGGTTTAGTAAAAATGTCAACTATGAACGACCTTATGGTATAATTGGTATCATCAAGTAATCCAAGTCAAAGTAAGCACCTAAGTGTGTATGTATAGATAGAAATATTGGAACAAGGAAAGGTATTGACCAAATAGGTTTGAGACGAAGAACAATAAGCTCATTAATCAATACTGAGAGCGGTGCCACGACCTAAGAAGATTTTGTAATGAAATCTGAGGAACAGGCACTAGACAATATGGGTAAATATTGGTAAAAGTAATAACATTGTTTTGGTGTTCTTACTTTTATTAATGGTTTGCTTGTATTGTTGGAACGCCGTGTGCGAGGAAACCCGCACGCACGGTGTAGAGGAGGGGAAAACCTAGAGATAATCTCAAAGGGTTACCTATTCCTATTCTTCCATCACCATTGGTGTAACCGCTGAGGATATCCGTGGCGGCGAGGGTAATAAGCTCTGGGGTCAGTACTTCCATGACAGCCAGTTGTCTCTAAAGCTTACTGATTAACGATATATAAGCCTACTATATATCTTACTAGTCAGCGTTCCAAGTAATTGGTTCGAAAAAATGACTAATCGAAATGCTGGAAAGCCTTAAAGCTCAATTAACTACAACATAATGTTGAAATACATAAGTGTGAAAGTTACGAAAGTAGAAAAAATAATTGAGATGGTCTATGGTTAAATCCTAAGGACTTTTAAATAGGTTATCAGCAGGAAAGCTCTAAAAAGGAGAATCCTCAACGACTATCTCCGTTAAGGAGAGTAGCTTTGGTTTAGTCAACCAAGGCGAAGTGGTTAGCCCCACTTGTGTGGGTGAAGATATAGTCTACGCTCTTATGAAAATAAGAGGCAAATTTATTTTTGCAATGTTATGGTTGACAACCAAAAGTAGAAATACTTACATTAAATATAACGGATTATGTTCAATATGGAGTATGTTGCCGCTCAAGTCGGTAGTGGTATTGTCCACGCTGGCGACGTTTTTAAGACCGAGACTCTAAAGGTTACTGGTAATACTCTAACCCTAAGTTCTCCCGCAGTTCCCGTTGTCTCTGGTGGTAAGGCTTATGCATGGGTTAAGCCCGCTGATGGCACTGGGGACCAGGTGAGACTTGATGTCGCTGGCAAGTCCATTAGTGTTACTGCTGAGGATGGCGTTGAGTATTGCGTAATGTATAAGTATACCAATGATGCTGCTAAGCAGATTACTGTAAATGCTCAGTTTATTCCTGCAGTCCTACATGCTGTGCTAACCGTAGCTCTATACTATGGTGATGCTTGCAACGTAGAGGCTGCTACCAAGGCTGGCGAGGTTACTATTGACATTCCTCGTCTACAGCTAAATGGTACTCTTGACCTAGCAATGTGTACGACTTGTTGCTAATCAAATAAACAAAATTAGCGTGGTTTATTTTAAACCATAACTGTTAATTCGAGAATTCAAATGAGGGAGTAACGTCCCGAAGGGATTCCTTTAATACTCCGACATGCGTTGTAATGACGTATGAAGTTCGGTGAAGTCAGCAGAAAGATACCGTAATTATACGAAAGTTATTTAGAGGTAAATAATGTATCTGATATGCTGGAAGTCTATAAAATGTATATGGTGAGAATGTCTTTTATGACTGACGAAATTGCGAATGTACGAGTCTAAAATGGTCTGCACAGAAATGTGTAAAATGTAATTGGGGTAAAGTAAAAATGCGTTGTATGAAATACCCTATATATCGAACTTGTAAAAGAGGGCGGGATATATTGTGATTACAGGCTCAGAGCAAGAACCTAAGTACATATGTAAAGATAGAATTAACGGAACAAGGAAAGGTAACAAACGATAGTTTGAGTCGAAGAATAATAAGCTCATTAATTGTTACTGAAAAGTAGTGGTCGAACTTATGAAGACATTTGTAATGAATGTTGAGGTCAAGTGAGTTTTTGTTTATTAAAAAATATTAATTAATATAAAAAGGGGTGAGACATATATTATTAGGTGGACAATTAATAGATATAAAAGTACAAAATAAAAATTTAGAACACTTTTTAGAAAAGGGATACAATGTAAAAATAAATGATATTATATAGGTCCCACCTTCAGATTTAACAAAAAAATCTAAAAAAATAGAAAAAAGAAAATGTGATTGTTGTGGAACGGTATATGAAAGGGAACATTGTTTTAATGAAACAACTTATGAATGCCGAGGAGAAGATGTATGTCCTTCTTGTTTAAAATTACCACTTTATAAAAATAAAGTGTTAGAAAAAATGTATGATACTATATATAAAAAATATGGGGTCAGAAGTGTTGGAGTTGGAATAAAAGAGGTTCAAGAAAAACAAAAGAAAACCATGATGGAAAAGTATGGCGTTGAATTTCCTGGGAATGTATAGGATTCAGAGGAAAAAAGAATTAAAACAAATTTAGAAAGATATGGATGCGAAAACCCAGCCCAAAATGAAGAGATAAAGAAAAAAATAAGAAAAACTCTTTATGATAATAACACTTGTCCAACTTCTTCGCAGTAGATAAAAATAAAAAATATAATTGAAGATGCTGGTATAGGAAGGGTGGAGCTTAATTTTCCAGTTTCTAACACTCAATTAGATATAGCCATTTTTTGTGATAACCTTTTAAAGATTGATGTGGAGTATGATGGTTCTTTTTGGCACCAAGACCAACAAAAAGATAGAAGAAGAGACGAGTTTTTAAAAAAAGAAGGATATAAAATTTTAAGAATTAAATCTGGCCATAAAATTCCAAGTAAAGAAGAATTAATTTAGTCATTAAATAAATTGATAAGAGAAGACTATTCTTATACTGAAATAGTTTTAAACGATTGGAATAATAATTTTTAATAAACAAAAAAACAAAAACACACTTGATGGAACGCCGTATGAAGTGAAAGCTTCATGTACGGTGTGGAGTGGGGGAAAATCTGGAGATTGTATCAAAAGATTACCTATCACTATCTGCCACCGGTGCCTCCCAAACTTCTCTTGAGGGTATGGCACTATCTACCGGTTGCTCCGGTTGTGACGCTTCTGGCGTTTACGCTACTATTACTCAGGTAATCTTCAATACCAATTGGTATGATGATTGCGATGGTATCATTCTTGAGAATGCTGTTCGTTCCGTAAAGACTGGTACTGTGAACGAGACCTTTGTTGCTTATGCTTATTACAAGGATGGCGCTCCTAAGGCTATTAATAACGCTGACCTAACTTGGGAAGTTGTTTCCGAGGGTAGCACTGCTCTAAATGTAGCCAGTGGTGTTGTCTCTGGCACTGGTACCACTGGAACCTTCAGCTTCAAGGCTTATGTTACCAAGAAGCCCGAGCTAATTGCTATGGGTTCTGTCGTTGTTGCTAACTAATCTACATTAATAAATAACCAAAATGTCTGTTCTTTGTAAAAAGGCATACATTGATGACTGTAAAAGGATTATGTGCAATGCTGAGGAGAATAATCCTCAGCTTTGCCCCTTTTAGCGTTATTGTAGTAAGGAGCACGAGTGGCAAATGATGAGTTCCTTTCAGACATGTAAAAGGAGAGTAAACAATGTCCAAGAAAAATAATTATAAAGTCAACCCTCAAGCTGAGGTCGTTGATGAAAAATTTGAAGCTTCTGAAATGCCTGAAACCAAAGAGGAACTAGTCGTTGTAGAAAATAACGATGTAGTAACAGAAGAAGTTATTGAAGTTCCAAATAAAAAGGCAAACCAGATGCCAAAGAAAGAGCTAAAGCATTATACTGTTTATTCTAGAAATGGTGATAGAATTATTGTTGGACAAGATGCTGATGGTAATTTTAAAATGCTGTTTGGTGATTTCTCTAAAGTAAAAATCGGAGATGAAATTGATTATTAATTTCTGGTTTTAAAATAGAGGGGAATGGGTTTTATAAATCTTTTCCCCTCATTTTTAAGCCCAGAAAAATTTTTTCTTAATCTATTGACAAATCATTAATTATATGGTAAACTGTTCTCA
>OBLI01000629.1_pt1 | contig 36964 bp, 36 predicted proteins | sample 1519701 | NCBI WGS metagenome assembly OBLI01 (sample SAMEA3663005, study PRJEB22513) | pig gut metagenome | biome: pig gut; feature: pig-associated habitat; material: faeces | place: France | collected 2012
TAAATTTTACCACAAACCGGTGAGGAGTTGTTCTGTTTTATCAAAGAAAAAAGCCTGATTTTATGCGGGCTGTGGCGTTTCGCAAACGCCTAATTATACTGTAAATGAGAGGTTTCAAAATGTGCCTGTTGAATCCCTCTGGCTACCTGAGAATATCTTTTTCTCCAGATTGCATTAAGAATTTCTGCTGAGCAGCTTAATGCTTTTGACACTTCTCCCCATTGTGAGACGGATACCGCACTGATAAACTCACCTCTGATTTCATAGTTTGGAATGAATACACACTTATTATAAAAATCATATCCAAGATATCCCAGATGAATCAGCAGGGTAAACACATCATCTTCTGAATAAAAGGTAGTCATGTCATTCGAAAAGCTTCCTGTATTTACAGGAATTTTCTCTCCGGCCATCATACTGAGCACATCATCCCGAAGGCCTTCAAAATTCATATCAATATACATACGCAAAGCCTCAAAAGTTTCTGTCTGATTCCAGTATGTATCACAGACTCCAGAAGTGACTGCTTCAATTACAGATTTTGGACTATAAATGGATGGTACCTGTTCAAATTGATATCCATCGTACCATTCCTTTACCTCATCCAGATTCATATGATACTGTTCACATAATTCTTTTACTTCCGATTCTGTAAATCCCACATACTCTGCAAGTTGTCGAGGATTTGTCATGGAAAATTCTGAAAACATATTCAATGCAGAATGCGTGCCATATTTTTTTATAGGAAGAATTCCTGTCATATATACAAGGTGAAGGTATCCTTTGTCCTTTAATAAATCCCGTAAAAAATCAAGATAGTTTTCCTGTGCTTTTTTATCTTCTTTGAATTCCCGAAAAATGCAATCCCATTCATCAATAATCACTACAAAAGGACAACGGCTTTCCTCATAAATATCTGCCATGCATTGTGCCAAATCTTCTTCATCAAAATAATCAACCGCTGGATATTCTTTTTTTAATTCCCATATTACAGCTTTTTTCAATCTCCAGATCAACTGCTCCACATGGCTGCTCCGGCTCAGAAATTCCTGCATATTCAAAGAGATTGTATTAAATTGATTCCTGTATTTGGGATAATTTTCATCCTTCGCAATCTTAAGATTCTGAAAGAGCTGTGCGGAATCGCATCCTCTGCTATAATAAGCAGTAAGCATATTTGCAGTCACCGAATCTCTTTAAAATCAGCAATCAGTTGTTCAATCTCTTCTTCCATACGATATCCAAATGGATGCGCCAGGATTGGAATTCCACCTGATTTTTGAATCTGTTTCACCACTTTTTCTAAAGAGGCATAATGAATATAGTGGGTAGCAGGAATGTAATAAGGACTGAAATTTCCGATCCATCGGTCAAATGCCTCATCCATACTGCATGCATATCCCTTATCCATTAAAACACGGGCAATCTCATGTCTTCCCAGATTTCCGGACACTTTCCCTGCTGCCTCTACTTCCTCCATACTTACAAACATACCGCGTGTTTTTAAGTCTTCAAGAATTGCTTCTATATAATTCCGTTTTCCATCACTGATATCCTGAAAAACAGAAGAAAACTCGTCCGGATTCACTCCATGCGGAAACAGCCCAACCACATGAACCTCTGTCGTGTCATGCCATGCTTTCACTTCATAGGTGCAGGAAAACTCACATCCCGGAATCACATCCAGAACATCGCTATGTACCCATTCCGTAATTGAAAATTTATTATGATCCGTTAGCGCAATGAATTTTAATTTTTCTTCCTTGGCAAGCTCTATTAACTCTTCTACTGTATTTTCACCATCACTGTTTATTGTGTGAAGATGAAAATCAATTCCTGTATTTTTCAATTGCTACTCCTTCCCTTCCGCCTGTACCTATTTCTGTTACTATGATTGTTTTACAAATATCATATGTCTTTTTGAAAAAAATAGCAACTGTTTGTTCCAAAACGTTCAAGAGGAGTTGTCGGTAAATCCAACAACCCCTCTTGAAAAAATATCTTTAAATTGTCATACCAGCGCAATATCCCGTGCGCATTGCTTCCTGAATCTTCGAAGCTTTTCTGCAGTCTCCCACAAAAATCACTTCTTCTGCCAGTTCATTCCAATTCATATATTGAGGAAGCGTTCCTCTCATTCCTGTTACAATCAGAACCGTATCTGCTTCCAGTAATTTTTCTGTTCCATCCTTGTCCACAATTTTCACACCATTGTCTTCTATAGATAATACCTTTGCAGAACAGTAAGAAGTTACCGCATCTTCCAGTTTTTCAAGCAGATGACGCCAATGGATATAAGGTGCATCTTTTGCCAGTCCATCCCGCATTTCCACAATAGAAATCTCATGTCCTTTCCATGCCAGATCCAGTCCTTCTTCACAGCCAGCTAATCCGCCGCCGATAATAACGATTTTTTTCCCTACAGTTAGGTGCTCTTTATACAAAGCTGTGATATGGATTCCGGGTGTTGTATTCCCATTTGGAAACATTATCCCAGGAAGCCTTTTCCCAATCATCCCCTCAGCAATTGCTTATTTTCTTGTAAGTCTGATTCCTTCCAAGGTTTCCAAATAAACGGTTGTATTATAAAATGCTATGGGCTTTTTTATTGGGTGGAAAGCATCGACTTGCATACGTGATATGTTTCTCGATGCAGAAATCTATTATAAACACTTATTGGAAAGGAAGTCCATAAATGACATGATGCCACAAAACTATATGCTGCAATTGATTGACAAGGCAATTAATTGGAAATTTATTTATGATCTTGTTAAAGAAACCTGGTGTTGGGTTTTATGCCCAACACCAGGTTTGTCTACAGGCAGAAACACTTTTTGCTTCTATCAAATAAGATAAACAGACGCTTCATAAGGACGCATCACTCTGTTCTCCAGTTTTCCTCCGTCCTTGTAATTATCTATGAGCAATTCTGCTCCTTCTCCTGAAATCCCTTCCGGTACACAGAAATCTACCGTTTCTTCTGTAAAATTCAAAACTACAAAGAGTTTCTTTCCTTCAAAGTTCCTCTCATAAATATACAGTTTTTCATTCTCCGGTTCATATTCTTTAAAATCACCATAAACTGCGACTTCATTTGCTTTCCGCATACGAATCAGATCCTGCATATAGTGGAAAATGGAATCTGGATCTTCCAGTGCCTCTTTGACATTGATTTCTTTATAATTGGGATTTACTTTGATCCATGGTTTTCCCGTGGTAAAGCCAGCATTTTCGGAATCGTCCCACTGCATCGGAGTTCTTGCATTATCTCTTGCACGGAAATGAATACCATCCAGTGTTTTTTCCGGATCTTCTGTCCCATTCACTACATAACGTTCCCAGTAGTTTCTGATTTCCACATCATCATAATCCTGAATATCATCGAAATATACATTGGTCATTCCGATTTCTTCGCCTTGATAGATATAAGGTGTACCCTGCATGGTCATAAGCATGGTGTACAGCATCTTCTGGCTTTCTTTCCGGTACTCTTTATCATTCCCTCTTCGTGATACAGTTCTTGGCTGATCATGATTTGTCCAGTAAAGACTGTTCCATGCTTTTCCTTCCAGCTGTCTCTGCCATTTGCTGAAACATGCCTTCAGCTCTGGAAGCGGCACTTTTCTGTAGCTGAATCTTGTCTCTCCATTATCGATCATATTCTGTTCAAACTGGAAGACCATTCCAAGTTCTGTTCCTTCATTATTGGCATAACGCAGGGCTTCTTCGATGCTGACATCTGCAGTTTCTCCTACTGTCATGATATCATATTTCGACAATACCTCGCGGTTCATTTCCTGAAGAAATTCATGAATGCGGGGACCATCCTGAAAATGTTCTTTTCCTGTGATTTCTGCAGGTTTTCCGTCCGGCAGTCCCGGTACTTTGGAATACATATTGACTACATCCATACGGAAGCCATCACAGCCCACATCCAGCCAGTACTTCATCATATCATACACTTCATAACGTACGTTCGGATTTTCCCAGTTCAAATCCGGCTGTTTTCTTGAGAAAATATGGAGATAATACTGATCCGTCTCCTTATCGTATTCCCATGCAGGCCCATAGAAATAAGAGGTCCAGTTATTTGGCTCTTTTCCGTCTTTTCCATCTCTCCAAATATAATAATCGCGGTACGGATTGTCTTTTGATTTTCTGGATTCCATAAACCAGGCATGTTCATCGGAAGTGTGATTCACTACCAGGTCCATAACCAGTTTCATTCCTCTTTTATGAATCCCTTCAAGCATGGTACGGAAATCTTCCAATGTGCCGAATTCATCCATAATATCTCTGTAATCAGAAATATCATATCCATTATCATCATTTGGAGATTTGTAACAGGGAGAGAGCCAGATCACGTCAACGCCCAACTCTTTCAGATAATCCAGTTTGCTGATGATTCCGGGAATATCCCCGATTCCATCCCCGTTCGAATCCATAAAACTTCTTGGGTATATCTGATATACCACCGCTTCTTTCCACCAGGCTTTTTTCATAAATTGTTCTTTTTCCTTTCTGTTTTTCTCTCATCAAAATAGCTGTTTCTTCATTCACGCCGTTTCTTCTGCAAAATTCCCTGTATAGAGCTGATAATATTTTCCTTTTTCTTCCATCAGCTGCTCATGGGTTCCCCGCTCAATGATTCTTCCCTGTTCCAGAACCATAATGCAGTCTGAGTTGCGAACAGTAGACAGACGATGGGCAATTACAAAGGTTGTCCTTCCTTTCATCAGACGGTCCATGCCCTGCTGTACCAGCGTTTCTGTTCTTGTATCAATAGAAGAGGTCGCTTCATCCAGAATCAGTACCGGTGGATCTGCAACAGCCGCTCTTGCAATGGACAAGAGCTGTCTCTGTCCCTGGCTTAAATTTCCTCCGTCTCCGGACAGAAGGGTATGATAGCCTTCCGGCAGTCTGCGGATAAATCCATCTGCATTGGCCAGTCTTGCTGCTGCCATACATTCTTCATCGGTGGCATCCAGTCTTCCATAACGGATGTTATCCATAACAGTACCCGTAAATAAATGGGTATCCTGCAATACGATTCCAAGTGAACTACGAAGATCTGCTTTTTTTATCTTATTGATATTAATGTTGTCATAGCGGATCTTTCCATCCTGAATATCATAAAAACGGTTGATCAGATTGGTTATCGTTGTTTTTCCCGCTCCCGTACTTCCTACAAAAGCAATCTTCTGTCCAGGTTCTGCATACAGTTTCACATCATGGAGAACCATCTTTTCTTCTGTATAGCCAAAATCCACACTGTGGAACGTTACATTTCCCTCCAGTTTTGTATAAGTCACCGTTCCTTCTGCTTTATGTGGATGTCTCCATGCCCACAGACCGGTTCGTTCACTGGTTTCTGTCAAAGTACCGTCCGGCAGTTCTTTTGCATTCACCAGTTCTACATATCCTTCATCCATCTCCGGTTTTGCATCCAGGAGACGGAAAATACGGTCTGCGCCTGCCATAGCCATAACAATGCTGTTCATCTGCTGGCTGACTTGTGTTACCGGCTGGGTAAAGTTCTTATTTAAAGTAAGGAAAGAAACCAGAGTTCCCAGTGTGATTCCGGAAAATCCGCTGATTGCCAGAGCTGCACCCAGTACAGAACAAAGTACATAACTGATATTGCCCAGATTTCCATTTACAGGCATCATAATATTGGCAAAGGTATTGGCCTTTTGTGCGCTCTCCCGCAATTCCTCATTGATTTTTTTGAATTCGGAAATGCTCTTTTCTTCATGGCAAAATACCTTTACGACTTTCTGCCCTTCCATCATCTCTTCAATATAACCGTTTACTTTTCCAAGATTCATCTGCTGTTCGCCAAAGTATGTTCCGGATCTCGCAGCCAGTTTTTTCGTTACAGTCATCATAACACCTACCATAAGCAAAGTAAGAATGGTAAGCGGAATGTTCAGAACTATCATGCTGATCAATGTCATAACAATGGTGACCAGAGAGTTCAATACCTGGGGAATACTCTGCCCCATAAGCTGACGCAGCGTATCCACGTCATTGGTATATACAGACATAATATCTCCATGTGGATGGGTGTCAAAATATTTAATTGGCAGCGATTCCATATGCGTAAATAATTCCACGCGAAGTTTCCGCATGGTTCCCTGGCTGATATATACCATGATTTTATTGTAAGTCAGTGCAGAAATAACACCAATCCCAAAGATGCCGGCCAGTTTCACCAAAGCATGCATCAGTGGGGTAAAGTCCGGAACTTTCTCTCTTGTCATCGGCAAAATATAATCATCGATGAGTTTCTGCATAAACAAAGTTCCTTCCAATGTGGCAAATGCCGTGATCAGAATGCAGGCCACTACAATTGCAAATGGAAGTTTATAATTCACCAACATATATCCAAGTGTCCGTTTCAGGGTCTTTCCGGGTTTCCCCTTGATGCCGCCCGGCATACTTCCCTTGGGACCGCCCGGCATGTTTTTCGGTCCATGCATCACTGCTCACCTCCCGCCTGGTCGAAATCTCCTCCGCCTCGAATCTGCGTATGGTAGATTTCCTGATAAATTTCATTGTTCTTCAAAAGCTTCTCATGAGTATCGAATCCATTTACCTTTCCGTCATCCAGAACCAAAATCCGGTCTGCATCCTGCACACTGGAAATCCTCTGTGCAATGATCAGTTTTGTGGTATCCGGAATCATCTGACGAAAAGCCGAACGGATTTTTGCATCTGTAGCCGTATCCACTGCACTGGTAGAATCATCGAGAATCAGAATTTTCGGTTTTTTCAGAAGTGCCCTTGCAATGCAAAGACGCTGTTTCTGTCCACCGGATACATTCGTTCCACCCTGTTCAATATACGTATGGTACTGATTCGGAAATTTTTCGATAAATTCATCTGCGCAGGCCTGTCTGCAGGCTTCCATACATTCTTCTTCTGTCGCCTGCTCATTTCCCCAGCGAAGATTGTCCAGAATCGTTCCGGAAAACAATACGTTTTTCTGAAGCACTACCGATACCTGGCTGCGCAGTTCTTCCAGATCATATTCCCGTACATCTTTCCCGCCTACACACACCGTTCCTCTGGTTGCATCATACAATCGGCTGATTAGATTCACCAGACTGGATTTTCCGCATCCGGTTCCTCCGATGATACCAATCGTTTCACCCGAACGAATATGCAGATCAATATCTCTTAACGTATCTTTCTCTGCATCGGAATGATAGGTAAATTCTACGTGATTGAAGTCAATACTTCCATCGGAAACTGTTTTTACCGGATTCTCTGGATTCACAATATCGGCTTTTTCATTCAGCACTTCCGCAATTCGTCTTCCACTTGCAATACTGAGCGTTGTCATGACAAAAATCATAGAAAGCATCATAAGGGACATCAAAATCGCCATAATGTAGCTGAACATCGAAGTCAATTCTCCTGTGGTGAGATTTCCTGCCGTGATAAACCGTGCTCCGAACCAGGATAAAGAAATAATACAGAAATAAACGACCAGCATCATAACCGGTCCATTATAAGCCAGGATTCCTTCTGCTTTTACAAATAGCTTATATACATTCCAGGCTGCTTTTGTAAATTTTTCATTTTCATAATCTTCCCGCACAAAGGCTTTTACCACACGGATTGCAGATACATTTTCCTGCACACTGGCATTTAATGCATCGTACTTTTTAAACACCTGATCAAAGATTTTCATTGTGGTTTTTACCACCACGATCAGAAATACTGACAAAACGACTATGGCAATAACAAAGATTCCGCTCAATCTTGCATTGATAAGAAAACACATGATAATACTGCAGACCAGGGTAAAAGGCGCACGCACGGCAATCCGCAGCAGCATCTGATACGCATTCTGCACATTTGTTACATCCGTTGTCATACGTGTAACAAGGCCGGCTGTACTGAACCGGTCAATGTTGGAAAAAGAAAAAGTCTGTATATTCTCATACATGGCATCCCGCAGATTGCAGGCAAATCCCGCAGATGCATCGGCTGCATATTTTCCTGCCAGAACTCCAAACAACAGACTGAACATGGCGGTTACCAGCATAATGAAGCCATAAAGACCTATGATTCTCATATTCCCGGCTGTGATTCCCTGATCAATGATCGCAGCTGTAATAAATGGAATCAAAACCTCCATCACCACTTCAAGGGCCGCAAAGAGAGGCGTAAGCAGAGAAGGTTTTTTATATTGCTTTACCTGTTTTAATAAGGTTTTCAGCATTCTTCGATCCTCCTTTTATTCTTTTTTATTGTTCACTCTTTAAAAATTTTTACATAAATTTCATTGAATGTAAATTCAAAAAATGTTATCATTGATAAATATTCTTAATTAATAGAAAGGTACCTTTTCCTTATGAATACTGTACAACTGGAATGTTTCCTTGCTGTGGCAGACAATCTGAGTTTTGCCAGAGCTGCCGAACAACTGCACATTACCCAGCCTGCTGTAACCCATCAGATCAGTTCTCTGGAAAATGAACTGAATGTAAAGCTCTTTCGCCGTACCACCCGCACCGTAGCCCTTACCAATGACGGATGGACTTTTTGTGGTTATGCACGTACCATCTTAAAAACAACCGATCAGGCAAAAGCAAGGCTTTCCGGCCAATACGAAGACCGGATTCAGAGCTTTTCCATTGGCTGTCACACTCCTTTTGAACTGAATATTCTTCCTCCGGTATTAAAATCCCTGTGCAACGAGTTTCCTTCTATTCATCCGGATCTGAAGATGGTACCTTCCCAGGCGCTTCGTAATCTCCTTCAGGAAGAATCCATTGATGTGATGCTTGGTTTCTATGATGAAAAAGAAACCAAGGGCAACAATACTTATGTGGAACTTGGAAAAAGCGGAATCGTCTGTGCGGTAACTGGCGAACATCCACTTGCCCCAAAATCTTCCGTCACTTTAAAAGACCTGGAAAAAGGGACCATGGTTGTCTGTGATCCGGAACGAATTCCTTCTGTGATCGGACAGCTGCAGGGGCAGTTACTGGGAAGCCGGACCTCTTCTGAAACCTTCTTCGGAGACAATCTGGAATGCACCCTTGCGTTTGTCCGGTCAGGCATCCGTTTCTGTCTGCTTCCGGATTTTCCTTTTATGCAGCAGGAAAACCTGATTTATCTGCCGGTTGAAACAGAACACACGATTTCCTTCGGTCTTTATCACAAGACTGCCAATAACCATACCATATTAAAATCTTTTATCAAAATCCTACAAGCTTGTTTTTAAAAAAATAAGGAGTTCTGTTCTATGACAGACACTCCTTGTTTTCTTTGTTTTCTTTTTTAAACCGGTACATCCTTTCATCTGCCAGATTCAAGATTTTGTCAAAGTCTTCTTCCTTTTCGTTTCCGTTTATATCCACCAGACCATAACTGAACGATGCAGAATATGGTTGATCGTTTTCTTTTCTGAACACTTCCCGTACTCTTTTGATTTTTTCTTTGATGACCAGAAAATCCGCATTCGGCATCAACAGACAGAATTCATCTCCCCCTACTCTGGCAAAGATGTCCGTATTACGGAAGAATCTTTGTATGCATGTAACAAACCTGTGAATATATGCATCTCCTTCCAGATGCCCGAAATTGTCATTCACAAATTTTAAGCCATCCAGATCCATATAGCAAAGAAGCAGATTCTGTTTTTCCTCCAATGCTTTTTTCATATATTCCTGAAAATACATCCGGTTATAAATACCTGTTCCTGCATCATAATAAGCTTTACTGCTCAGTTTTTCTGCTTCTTTTCTGTCTTCTGTAATATCTTCAATAACATGTACATGGGCATTGCGGTTTTTCCAATGGATGGGAAACGTTGTGATCCGGAAAAATCCATGCTCCCAGTCCCCCGTCTCCCAGATTGTCTCTTTCGCGCCATCCTGCCACTGACGGTTCATAATTGCATCCTGAAAGCCCAGTCGGTCATAACAGTGTTTGCATTTCACATTCATAATTTCTTCTTTTTCATCGTGTTTATTACAGAAAAGCGTCTCTCTGCTGTCTGCATCTATAACAAGAATCCATTCGTTTCTTTTTCTTGTCATCTCCATAAAAAGCTGATTGTATCTCTGCAATTTCTCTGCTTCTTCTTTCAACTGTGTTTCCCGTTCCTTCAGCTGCCGGATCATCGTATTAAACGCATCGGAAAATTCTCCCAGATATGACACATGCTGAGAATAATCCCCTGCTGTCACCTGTTTTGCCTGCCAGGTCAGGTGATTCAGATTGGCATGAAGATTTTTCAAATTGGCGCACAGAAAATTATCTCTGGACGGATACGGTCCCGACAGATTTCCCTTTGATAAATTTTCTGAATAAGTCAGGAGTTCTTCAATTGCACGCTGAAGAAACTGCATCCCTTCTCCAAGATTCTGATAAGAAGGTTCCAGTTCTTCAAGATCCAACTTTTGAATTGGCCTTTCGTATAAAATACTTCTTAAATATTCAAATAACAAACGGCAATTGCTTTCACAGTCTTTCTTGTTCATTGCTCGCTCCCGTCCGATTGTTGTCTGGCACAAAATCTGCAGACCCGGTCTCCTGTAGCCCAACAGTCTGTTTCCACCACAACATAGTCTTTCTTAAAATAGGAAGATAAGATACCCGCCAGAAATCCTTCATCATAATTGCAGACTGTCTCTCCCAATAAAGGAAGTCCGGAACAATCTGCATCTTCGGATACCGTCAATACGATTTTACCGGCTTCTTCGTCAAAATATTCCATCCGCAAGACACCAATTTTCAATTCTTCCATCTTGCTCTGTAAAGAAGCAAGAAATACATTTTGCTCCAGACTGGTATCCAGAAAATGTTTTGCAAAATAAACGCCGGCACGATATCCTGCATCCCGAAAAATCCGAATCTGTTCTTCTGTCCCAAATCGTTCTGTCAGCTCTTCTTTCAGTGAGTACTCCATCAGTCTGTATACAGCAACCGGCAGCTGACTTCCCAGATTTTCTCTGCCTCCTACATTGTAATTCATATATTCTTCCAGAAACATCTGTTTTTTGTTTTCTTTCAAAAAAATATTATCAGACATGTCGTTTCCTCTTTCCAATTTTTTTTAATTCTAACATATATCTTACAAAAGAAAAAGAGAGAAATCCTTTTTGTAAGAATTTTCTCTCTTTCGTACTTTTTATTTCTTTTCTTTTTCCCGCTCTTTATCCAGCTTCACATTTCTGAAATACAGTACCATATCAATGGTAATCTCTGTAATATTCAGGAAATAGAAGGCCCATGCAAGGAGGAAAATCCATCCTCTTTCCGGATTCTGTCCGTACTGGATAAACTTGTTCATGATACCGAACACATAACCGATCCAGATAAATACTTCAAAAAACAAACTTTTTCCTTTTGCAGTTCTGGAAATCCAGGATTTCCGGATTGAAATCGGCCATGACAGTCCAAAGCAGAGGATCATCAGAGCCTCAAGCAGATTGCAGATTGTTTCCATTTCCATTTTGCTTTACTCCTCTTCTGTGTTATGCTGCGCAAGATAGGCAGCTCTTCCCTCATCATAAAGGTTCTTTCCTTCGCTGTCAATAATGACAACCAGAGGCATGTCTTCCACATACAATTTTCTCAGTGCTTCTGCACCCAAGTCTTCGTACGCAATCAATTCCGCCTTTTTGATACATTTTGCCAGAAGTGCACCGGCACCTCCAATGGCACCAAAGTAAACGCCATGATATTTTTTCATAGCTTCTACTACTTCCGGAAGACGTGCACCTTTTCCAATCATTCCTCGTGCTCCTACAGACATCATAGTCGGTGCATACGCATCCATACGGCCACTGGTAGTCGGACCTGCGGAACCAATCACCTGTCCCGGTTTTGCAGGTGTCGGACCTACATAATAAATGGTGGCATCGGTCGGATCAAACGGAATCGCTTCTCCTTTTGCAAGGGCTTCACACATCCGCTTATGTCCTGCATCCCTGGATGTGTAAATGGTTCCTGTGAGAAGTACCCGGTCTCCTGCATGAAGTGTTTTTGCCAGCTCCTCTGTAAGAGGCAATGTTATCTTCTTTTCCATATCAGATTACCTCCGTTTTGTGGCGTGTCACGTGGCAGTTGATGTTGATGGCACATGGCATACCTGCAATGTGTGTCGGCATTGTTTCAATGTTCAGACCGATTGCGGTTGTTTTTCCGCCAAATCCCTGTGGTCCGATTCCCAGTTGATTGATTTTGTCCAGCATCTCTGTTTCCAGTTCTGCATAGAACGGATCCGGATTGGAAGAATCCAGCGGACGCATCAGGGCTTTCTTTGCAAGGAGTGCAGCCTTATCAAACGTTCCTCCGATTCCAACACCGACTACCATAGGCGGGCAGGGATTCGGTCCTGCTGTTTCCACAGTCTCCAGAATAAAATCTTTGATTCCCTGCAGTCCTGCGGAAGGTTTGAACATACGAATGGCACTCATATTCTCACTTCCGAATCCTTTTGGTCCCAGTGTCACCTTAATCTGTTCTCCAGGAACGATCTCTGTGTAGATCATGGCAGGCGTATTATCCCCGGTATTTCCACGACGCACCGGATCCTTTACAACAGATTTTCTGAGATATCCCTTGTCATATCCTCTGCGGACGCCTTCGTTGACTGCATCGGTCAGATTTCCTCCTGTCAGATGCACATCCTGTCCGATTTCCAGAAATACACAGGCCATACCGGTATCCTGACAGATCGGCACACATTCCTTATCTGCAATTTCAAAATTTTCAATAATATTATCCAATACTCCTTTGGCAATCTCACCGTCTTCGCAGGCACGGCAGTTACGAATTGCACATTTCACATCTTCCGGCAGATGTTCATTGGCTTCGATACAAAGTCTCTCGATCACATCTGTCAGCTGGCTTACCTGAATCTCACGCATGACGTTTCACTCTCCTATCTTTCATGACGGGCATAATTTGGAAGCAGCAATGGAGAAACATTGTTTGTCTCTACACCTGCAGCCTTCAGTTCTTCTGCATAGGTATTGATGTGGTTGAGGTTCATTTCCCCAAGTTCAACTGACTTGCATTTTGCAGCCGCTTTTTTACCGGCGTTTCTGCCAAACACGATCACATCCAGAAGGGAATTTCCCATCAGTCTGTTTCTTCCATGGATTCCACCTGCAGCTTCTCCTGCAACTAAAAGGTTCGGGATTTCTTTTGTAAATCCATCGCCATCGATCTCAAGACCACCGTTCTGATAGTGAAGGGTCGGATAGATCAGGATTGGAACCTTTCTCATATCAATCCCATAGTTCATGTACATACGGAACATAGCCGGAATTCTCTTTTCGATGGTGCCTTCTCCACCAAGAATCTCAATCATCGGAGTATCCAGCCATACTCCCTGTGCACCACCTGGTACTTCTACGCCGCGGCCTTCTCTGCATTCACGGATGACACCGGAAGCATTTACATCACGGGTTTCCAGTGGGTGAATATAAGCTTCTCCGTTTGCATTTACAAGCTGTGCACCAACAGAACGTACTTTTTCGGTTACCAGTGCGCCAAGAATCTGAGATGGGTAGATTGCGCCTGTTGGATGATACTGGATGGAATCCTGATAAAGAAGAGAAGCACCTGCCCGATATCCCAATACCAGTCCATCTGCAGTTGCACCGTAATGGTTCGATGTCGGGAATCCCTGATAATGCATTCTTCCTGCTCCACCTGTCGCAATGACTACAGTTTTTGCTCTTGCAACGGAATAATCTCCGGTTTCCATATTGAGAAGCACAGCACCGGCAACCTGGCCTTTCTCATCTTTCAGTAATTCAACAGCTGAAGTAAATTCAACGACCGGAATACCAAGATTCAGCACTTCATCTCTTATGGTACGCATGATTTCTGCACCTGAGTAATCTTTTGCAGCATGCATTCTCTTTCTGGAAGTACCACCGCCATGTGTCGTTACCATTCTTCCGTCTTCTTCTTTATCAAACTCAACACCGAGTTCATTGAGCCATTTGATCGCATCCGGTGCTTCCATTACCAGTCGCTTTACAAGCTCCGGTTTTGCAGCAAAGTGTCCGCCTCCGAAACAGTCCAGATAGTGCTGTACCGGTGAATCATTTTCCTTATCTGCTGCCTGAATTCCGCCTTCTGCCATCATGGTATTGGCATCACCAATACGAAGTTTTGTAACGATCATGACATTGGCACCGGCATTGTGCGCTTCAATGGCACAGGAAGAACCCGCTCCGCCGCCGCCGATTACAAGTACATCTACATCATAATCTATTTTTGTAAGATCAATCTTTTCCCCCATCAGACGGCTTGTTGAATGAAGCATTTCTGCCAGTTCAAGCGGGGCTTTCTGCCCTTTGTTTGGTCCCACTTTAATCTCAGCAAACGCATCTGGGTTATAGTCCGGATGGAATTTTTTCAAAAGAGCGTCTTTTTCCTCTGCTGTCAGACGTTTCGGCTCAGTTGCCATACGTTCTGCTCTTGTAGCTTCTACCTTTTTGATAGATTCCATCATGTTTTCCGGATATGGTGCATACATGTTTCACGCCCTCCTATTTCTCAATCTCTCTGTTATTGTAAAGTTCCTGCATTTCTGTGATTGGTTTCTGCATGATCTGTTCGATCAGCTCGTCGTACTCACCTCTGTTAATCTCTTCCACTCTGTTTGTGAGATGTTTTGCTTCCGGCGCAATATATTTTCCGGTAAGACGTCTTGCCAGAAGACCTACCATTGGATGAGAAATGCCTGCAGGACATCGAACGGAACAGCAGCCGCAGCCTACACAGTCGAAGGATTCTTCTGCACATTTCTCCAGTTCCCCTCTCTGGGCATATGCAATATACTGCATAACATTCAGATCCTGTGTACAGGCTTTTGTACAGGCATTACAGCCGATACAGCTATAGATTTCCGGATAAAGTTCCATCATCACCTGCTGATTCGGTCTGAGTTCCTTGATATCATAAGTTCTTTTATCTGTAGGGAAGAAAGGAATGCTTGCTACATACATGCCCTCTTCTACCTGTGTCTGACAGGCCAGACAGGTTTTTAATTCATTTTTTCCTTTGATTCTGTAAATTGTTGCACAGGCACCACAGAAACCATGACGGCAGCCGCAGCCTCTTTTCAGCGTATAGCCGGCATATTCCATTGCAGTCATAATCGTCAGCTCTGCAGGTACACTGTATTTCTTACCAAAAAAATACACATTTACCATATTTTCCATTTCTGTATCCGTCCTTTCGGTTATTTGATTCTATTAGAATTCCTGAGGCAGTTCATCGATTTCGTCACAACGGAAAACAGGACCATCTTTGCACACATATTTGGATCCGATGTTGCAGCGGCCGCATTTTCCAACGCCACATTTCATACGCAGTTCCAGTGTGGTATAAACCTGATCTTTGGTAAATCCGATCTCCTGAAGTCCTGCCAGTACAAATTTGATCATGATCGGAGGTCCGCACACCAGCGCCACCTTGTCTGTGTCAAATCCGATTTCTTTCAGATATGAAGGAACAAATCCCACATGACCGTCCCATCCTTCCTGTTCCCGGTCAATGGTCAGGTATACATTGACTCCTTCTGTTTTCATCCATACTTCCTGAATTTCTTTCAGCTGTACCAGATCATCTGCAGAACGGGAACCATAAAGGATATCCACAGTCCCATAATTTTCTCTGTTATCCAGCACATAATTGATCACGGAACGCAGCGGTGCCAGACCGATTCCACCTGCAATAAACAGGAGATTTTTTCCCTTCAGTTCGGTTTCCACCGGGAAATGATTTCCGTAAGGTCCTCTTACTGTAATCTCATCCCCCACCTGAAGACTATGGAGATAATCTGTGAGGATTCCGCATTTCTTAATGCTGAATTCCTGATATTCTTTATTCGTCGGAGAAGAGGTGATGGAAAACATCCCTTCACTGATGCCGGGTGCACAAACCATAGCGCACTGTCCGGGCATATGCTCAAACAGTTTTCCGCCTTCCGGTGCATTGACACGGAATGTCTTTACGTCCGGTGTTTCCTGACGGATATCGGTAATAACTCCAACCTGCGGGATCAAGGTATCTAACGTATAATTTTTATGACAGGTGCATTCACTCATCAGTTTTCACCTCCCTGGTTCTGAAACTTTTTGATTACTTTTACAATATTTAAAGAAGCCGGACATTTTTCTACGCAGCGTCCGCAGCCCACACAGGAATACATGCCATTGTTGTTTGCCGGATAATAAACCAGCTTGTGCATAAATCTCTGACGAAATCTCTGCATCTGACTGGTACGGTTATTGCCATGTGCCATCATGGTAAAGTCGGAATACATGCAGGAATCCCAGCAGCGATAACGGACAACTCCATTTCCCGTGTCATAATCCTTAATGTCATAACACTGACAGGTCGGGCAGACAAAGGTACAGGTACCACATGCCAGACATGGCTGATACAATTCCTCCCACAAAGGAGAATCGAATTTTTCTGTTAAAGACTCTTTGTTCCATCCTTCTAAAGACAGATTGGAATAAGGCAGTTTTTCCACGATTCCACGGATGGCAGTCTTTTCTGCTTCTACGCTTTCTTCGTCTGCCTGATCAGCGGGAGCCAGAAGACTTTCCACTGTCTTTGTAAGTGCTTCTCCCTTTTCTGTCAGCGCTTTCCAGTACAGTTCTTCGCCCACCATCCAGACTGCCACATCTGCTGCCGGTTCTGCACAGTCAATACCAAACACCTTACAGAAACAGGATTCCTCCGGTTCATGACAGGCAAGCGAAACGATAGTTCCACGTTCTCTTCTTGCTGCATAGTAAGTGTCGACCGGCTCTGCAAGAAATACATTGTCCAGAACTTGAACTGCCTGAACATCACAGGCTTTCATTCCAAAGATTACAAAATCCTGATTTTTCCTTTCTCCCGGTTCTACCTGAAGTTTTTTGCCTTCTTTTTTCACCGTATACAGATTTTCGCTCTGTGGAAAGAATGCATCTTTCGGAGATTTGACTGTTTTCAGTGTATCGAAATCCGTTTCTGCTTCTTCGCTCCATGCTGCAAAATTCACCTGATCTGCTGTTTTTACCGGCACATATAATTCCTGTTCTGCAGCAATCAGACGGAATAATGCCTTCAGATTTTCTTTGCTTATCTTATACATACATTATCCCCTTTCTCCCACGATTCCCGGTTCCGCATCCTCAAAGGTATAACTGGTCAGCGGTGCCAGAGAGGTGGTATCTGCGCCTGCCTGATATTCCCCGTATAATTCATCAATATCTTTGATAAATTTTCTGTTGAACAAATGCAGCGGGATTCCCTGTGGACATACACGGCTGCATTCTCCGCAGTCGGTACATCTGCCTGCCACATGGAAGGCACGGATAATATGGAACATTTTCTCTTCAAAGGAATCTGCATTTGCTTTCTGTGAACTGTCGAATTTGTTACTGTCAAACACACATTTGCGACAGCTGCATGCAGGACAGACATTTCTGCATGCATTACAGCGGATACATTTGCTTAATTCCTTCTGGAAAAATGCAAATTTTTCTTCCGGACTCATGGCTTCGATTCGTTTTACTTCATCAAAACGGTCTGCATCTTTGGTATCTTTGGATTCTCCGATTAATTCGTCGTAAATCTGATGTTCTTTTCCTTTGCACACGTGGCATCTTTCCAGCATGGCATCTTTCCAGTCACAGATTTTTTCTCCATACAGGGTTTCCATGTTCAGAACCTCTGCGTCATCGGTCAGCTCTGCTCCTTTTATACTCTGAATGCCTTTGATTCCCTGTTTTCTGATCTTCTCAATATCCAGTTTTCCTTTGCATCCTACACCGACAATATACGCTTTCTCCCTGTCTACCCGGTGTTCTTTGATGAGCTGGTTAAAACTGTATGTATCACATGGTTTGAGGCAAACCATGGTTTTTCCTTCCATCTTGGAAGCTTCGATCATATATTTGCTCAAGTTTGCTCCGCAAAAACCGTTATACACAAAATCCTTCAAAGATTCTTCTGTCTCAAAATACGCAGGTTCCGGATTGTAAGGCAGGTCTCCGGCTTTCCAGCCAAGCACCCGGGCAACGGTTTTGTTCGCCAGCAGTTCTTTTGCACGGTTGATTATTTCCTGCATCTTAAATCCCCCAATCTCACATTTTTTCCAAGGGAATGAATTTTCTCCACGAATTCGTTCATGGTAGTGGAGAATTTCACACCTTCCGCTGCTGATACCCATTCGACACGGGTACGTCCGTTTTCCACACCGATGTAATCCAGCATGGAGAACAGTAATGTCATACGTCTTCTTGCATAGTAGTTTCCTGTACTGTAGTGACAGTCTCCCGGATGACAGCCGCACAAAATCACGCCATCAGCCCCTTTTTCAAATGCACGAAGGATAAACATGGGATTGACACGACAGGAGCAGGGAACACGGATAATTTTTACATCTGCAGGATATGCCAGACGGCTGCTTCCTGCAAGGTCGGCTCCTGCATAACTGCACCAGTTACAGCAGAAAGCCACGATTTTCGGTCTGAATTCTTCTTTTGATTCTATCGACATATTGCATCTACCTCCGCTATAATCTGTCTGTTAGAGAATCCCTGCAGATCCATGGCTCCGGACGGGCAGGCTACGGTACATGCACCACATCCCTGACACAGTGCACTGTTTACCATGGCAAGACGGCGGGTTTCCCGGATACCATGATCATTGACTTCTTTTTCTTCATAGGTAATCGCACCATACGGACACACATTTGCACAAGTGGAACATCCATTGCAGAGAAGTTCATCCGGTTTTGCAGTACATGGATTGGTCATCAGTTTGTCTTTTGCAAGAAGTCCAATGGCTTTGACTGCTGCTGCTCCTGCCTGAGCTACTGTTTCCGGAATATCTTTCGGTCCCTGGCACACACCGGACAGGAAAATACCTGCTGTCGGAGATTCTACCGGACGCAGCTTTGCATGTGCTTCTGTCAGGAAGTTATTCGTATCAATACTTGCTGTCAGCATGGTTGCAATCTTACGTACATCCGGATTTGGTTCAATGGCAGCGGCCAGAACTACCATATCTGCCTCTTTGAGAATCTGTCGGTTGTCCAACAGATCGGATCCCTGTACCAGTAATTTTCCGTTTGGCTGAGGAATGACTTTTCCCACCTGACCTTTGATATAGTGCACACCGTACTGTTCCACTGCTCTTCGGTAGAATTCATCAAAATTCTTTCCAGGTGTACGTACATCAATATAAAATACTGTCACATTTACATCCGGATACTTGTCTCGGATCAGCATGGCATGTTTTGCCGTGTACATACAGCAGATTTTTGAACAATAACTCTTTCCTCTGTCATCGGCACAACGGCTTCCCACACACTGGATAAATACCATTTCTTTTGGTGCTTTTCCGTCAGAAAGCCGTTCCAGATGGCCTTTTGTAGGACCTGCCGCATTCATAATACGTTCCAGTTCCAGAGATGTGATGACATCTTTGCTCTGGCTGTAAGCATATTCATCATAGTTATCCAGTTTGATCACATCAAATCCCGTAGCAACCACAATTGCTCCGTATTTTTCTGTGATGATCTCATCTTTCTGCTCATAATCAATAGCACCTGCCTGACAGACTTTTGCACAGACACCACATTTTCCTGTTTTAAATTTGATACAGTTTTCCCGGTCAATCACAGGAACATTTGGGATTGCCTGCGCAAATGGGGTGTAGATCGCACTTCTGGTGTTCAGTCCCCGGTTGAATTCACTGGGTGCTTTCTTGGAAGGACATTTTTCCTGACAGACACCACATCCGGTACATTTATCCATATCTACACTTCTGGCTTTTTTGCGGATATCTACCGTAAAGTCTCCTACGAAACCGGAAACTTTTTCTACTTCACTATAGGTATAAATCTTAATTTTTTCATGTGCTGCTGCTTCTACCATTTTTGGTGTCAGGATACAGGCAGAACAGTCCAGTGTCGGAAAGGTCTTATCAAGCTGTGACATTCTTCCTCCGATACTTGGTGTTTTCTCTACAATATCTACCTCATATCCTGCATCTGCAATATCAAGCGCAGTCTGAATTCCTGCAATTCCTCCGCCGATGATCAGTGCACGTTTTGTTACACGGCTTTCTCCCGGCTGAAGCGGCGTATTTAAGTTTACTTTCGCTACGGCTGCACGCATGAGAATGACTGCCTTTTTCGTTGCCTCTTCCATATCTTTATGAATCCAGGAACAGTGCTCACGAATATTTGCAATTTCCACCATATAAGGATTCAGTCCGGCTCTTTCTGCTGCTTTTCTGAAGGTGGTTTCATGCATACGCGGGGAACAGGAACATACCACGATTCCCGTCAGCTGTTTTTCTTTGATCGCTTCTGCGATTTTGGCCTGTCCTGCCTCAGAACACATATACTGGTAATCTTCCGCATGGACAACGCCCGGCTCCATAAGAGCCATCTCTGCTACTTTCTTTACATCTACCGTAGCGGCAATGTTGCTTCCGCAATGGCAGACAAATACTCCTACTCTCTGCACCAGGCTTACCTCCTATATCTTCTGAATGCACTGACTAATAACTGCTGTGGAAGTTCCGGATCCAGCAATTCCGGAATCTCATCCGGAGACAGATAGGTCTGCCCCTTCTGCCTTACCACAAGCTGTCTTGCAGCATCAATGAGTTTTCCTGGTTTTACATCTCTTGGGCAGCGCTCTACACAGGCAAAACAGGAAAGACATTTCCAGAGAGATTTGGAATTTACCAGGGATTCAATATCTTCGTTCACAACATAAGATACAAACTGATGCGGTTTAATATCCATTTCATTATAAGAAGGGCACGTAGCAGAACATTTTCCGCATTTCATACATTTCAGAGGATTGACTCCGCTGATTTCTTTGATTAATTCTGCCTGCTTTTTCTGATCCTTCACAGCTTCGCCACCTCCATTTCTGCTTCTTCCTTTACGCCAAGTGCTTCTGCCAGAAGTTCTGTGAAATAATAAACCGGCAGTCCGTCACAGGTGCTTTTGTTCAGGTTATACAGACACAATGGACAGGCAGTGATCAGCATTTCTGCACCGAATCCTTTCGCACTTTCCATAATGTTCTGACACATATTGCTTGACATTTCTTTTTCTTTCAGAGATATGTATCCGCCGCAGCATTCATTTCTATATGGATAAATCACCGGTTCTGCACCAATGGCACGGATAAAATCTTCGATAATGGATGGATTTTCCGGATTATCAAATGCCATGATTTTTCCCGGACGAAGAAGCAGGCAGCCGTAATAGGCTCCGATTTTCTTTCCAACAAGAGGATGAACAACTTTTTCCTTTAACTGTTCAAATCCGACACGGTCACGCAGCACTTCGAGGAAATGGAGAACGGTGGTTTCCCCTGCATAAGGCTCTTCCAGCTGCATGTAATGATTGGCCCTTGTCCGGATATCTTCTACGTTCTTCATATCATCATTGACCCGTTTGATCACATGATGACAGGCAGAACAAAGTGTTACCAGATCCTGTCCTTTTTCCCTGGCTTCATTCAGTGCTCGTACGGAAGAAAGTTTTGTGGCGATTTCATCGCTGCCAAGAGGGTAAACCCCTCCGCAGCACTGCCAGTTTTCTATCTCTTCCAGTTCAAATCCCAGGGCTTTTGCAGAAACTCTGGCATAGGCATCCAGGGCTTTTGCCTTTGTTCTCAATGTACATCCCGGATAATAACTGTACTTCATAGTTCCTGTTATCCTTTCTTTCAAAATCATTCTTAATCAAGGTTAATCTGAGCAATTACAGCCTTTAATGCATCTGCACTGGCTTTCAGGCGCTCGATTTCTCCTTTGTTCATACGCATGGGAACTTTTCCCTGAATTCCATTCGGGCCTACCAGAGTCAGTGTGCTCAGACACACATCTTCAATTCCGTATTCCCCGTGCATCATAGAAGAAACCGTTGCAATGGAATCCGAAGCTGCCAGCAAAATGGAACAAAGCTTGCAGACGGCTTTTGATACTGCATAAAAAGTTGCCCCCTTATTGGCAATGATCTGACCGCCAGATTTCTGAACATAAGTCAGCATTCCTTCTTTATCCAGTTCTTTCACATCTTTTCCAAGACTGTCTGCCAGTTTATAATATTCATCTACGCTGACACCGGAAATATAGGCACCTGACCAGGGAACAAAAGAAGTATCTCCATGCTCACCGAATACATAAGCGTGAATATTCTTCTGCGCAACTTTAAAATGTTCAGAAAGTCCGCAGCGCAGTCTGGCAGTATCCAGAATCGTACCGGAACCGATAATCTGATTTTCAGGAAGTCCGGAAATCTTCGTAAATACATAAGTCATAATATCTACCGGATTGCTCACAATAATATAAAGCGCATTCGGTGCCGCCTTTACGATGTCCGGAGTAATACTTTTCAGAATGTTTACATTGGTCTGTGTCAGTTCAATACGTGTCTGTCCCGGTTTTCGGGCAATTCCGGATGTAATGATCACAATATCCGAATCCTTTGCATCGGAATAATCCCCTGCAACAATAGAGATCGGATCACGGAAACAAGTTCCCTGTGCGATATCCATAACTTCTCCTTCTACTTTCTGTTTGTTAATATCGATCAGCACGATTTCTGATGCAATATCCTCACATGATAATGTATAAGCGATCGTCGCGCCTACACTCCCAGCCCCAATGATAGTAATTTTACTACTCATAGTGTACTCCTTTCCCTTCCTTTCGGTGTCTACATTGTCTTTTATTTAACAATTGATTATTAAAAAAACGCAAAATCCGACTAAATTTGTCTGATTTTGACTATTGTTCATCAATGAATAACAGATTTTTCCTTTTACAAATATTTTTTACAAAAGCTTAACACTCTTATAACTAAAACTTCATCACAATATTTGCAAATTATTGGATAAGTTCTGTTTTTCATTGCTCTATTTCATCATAACATATCGTGAATAAATTAACAACTATTTTTTTCAACTTTTTATTTTTTCTTTAACAGCACTTCCTATCAACGATAGATGTTTTTTATCACCCATGTGTGCCCTGCAAAAACCACTCTTCCAGCAGTTCCAGGTTCGGATCGGAGTGTTCGATTTCTCTTGCATATGTCCATGCCAGTTCCGTCCGTTCCAAAAAGGTCGGTTTTCTTTTTTCTTCTGCCCAGTGGTACATCCATAATTCCTGAATCCAGAGAACAGAAAACACACAAAGCTGCATTTTTGTCAATACCTGGTCATCATACACGCTTCCGCAGAAATAGGTATACACAAAAAACAGCAGCAATTGTTCTCCTTCGATCTCCCAGTCTTCTTTTCCGGGGCTATCGTAGCCCATCTCTTTCTGGAATCCTTCATAGATGGCTTCATAGGTTTTGATACCGTTTGCAAACAAGGTCTCTTTTATGTTTTTGAGCATGGTCTCCCAGCCGGGTTTCAGATGTTCCATTTTTTCCAGAATTTCCAATCCTGCATGCATGAAGGCATAGCGATCCTGCAGATTTGTTTTCCTTGTTCCTTCTGGTTTTTCTTTACATCTCTCGATAATTCTATCAACATCATAAAAGCGGTTTTCTTCTACGCAGGTCTGGATTTGATCAGAAAGTTCCAGCATGGATTTCATTCTCACGCGAAGATCCAGGGTACGGTTCTGCAGGATTTGATAGATGACTTCTCTTGCATCTTCGAGCTGGGTGAACATAAGAAAATCAAATTCTTCAAAATCATCTTCTTCCTCCGTTTCCCAGGTTTCAAAAGTCACTTTCTCTTTGCATCCGAGAATCATTCTGGCTGCCTCCGGACAGGACAGAGAAAGTGAGTATTCTCTCAAATCCTCGTACTCTTCCACATGTCTGGGATACATGCGGCAGGTATCACAAAGAGAATCCTCTCCCAGCTCTGTCTGTAAGTCACATAAATCTTCTTCGTTGAGAAAGGCACATCTCTTTCCATATTGAAAAAAGCATCCCTCTTCCCAGTCAATAGAATTACGAATCCGGTTCCCGAAAGGTCCTGGAATGTTTTCATACTTTTCCAGAGAATCCTCATCGATCATAATCTGCCAGCCTGCACAGCAGGTTTCCGGACATTGATCCGCAAGGCAGGTAAACGCATCGTAATAGTGTGGTTTTATATAACGCATCTTTTTTCTCTCTTTCTCTCTTTATCCGGATTCTTATTTTTCCGATGCATTTGCAAGCACTTTCATAAGCTTTTTCATCTGTTCCATACGTTCTTGAAACTGCGCATAAAAATCACCGTTCAAATCAAAAGGTGTTGTATAAAAACGATTCAGAATATACAGACTCAGCTCTTTGCTTAACTGCTCATCCTGTTTTTCTTCCAGCAATTCCTGGGTATCTTTCAGGAAGTAATGCCAGCTGTTTACAAATGCTTCGTATCGTTTCAGATCTGGTGTATCCAGCCATTTGCTTATTTTTACTTTTGAACGATTGGTCTTTTTACATTCATGAAGCTGAAGAAAATACCGAAACGAACCATTCTCATAAATCCGTCCAAGGGGAAACAGCCTGCAAAATCCAGGTCGGAAGGAATGAATGCTGCAGCGCCCTTCCTGATTTAAAAATGTACACCGTTCCTGCTCTCCTTCCATCTTAAGATGTGGAAGAATCAGTCCTTTTTCCACATGAAGATCCATTTTTTTATAGAGCAAGTCCTGAAACTTACTGTGCAGCCCATCTGCCAGCCGCTGTACATCCAGTGGGTCCAGTACAATGGAATCTCCCATTCCGCAGCAGCAATCACAGCAATCCTTGCATCCTCCACAATCCGCTTTTACCATATCCGAAGCACTATATTGTCTTTTCAATTCTTCCATCGACACATTTCTTTCCATCTATATCTGTCTCCTTTTTTCTTCCAATTTCGTAACGGTTCTTCGTACCAGTATAGATGGAAATGCAAAAAAAGTAAAGAGGAGGCCATATTTGCCTCCTGCTCCTTACTTTTGCAGCAATTCTCTTTCAATTCGTTCTCTTGCTTCCGGTGCCTGTTTGTCCATTTTTTCCGGGAATCCAAACATAGATACACAGGCAATGTTGTCACCGCCCACTTTCGGTGCATCCTCTTTTAACTGTTTATTGGCAAAATCCATTTCACGCAGGGTTTCAAAGATACCATCAAAATCTACATCTCCTTCTCCCATAGCCAGATGCTGATGAATGGTCACATCTGCTTTTCCCCTTCCATTCAGCCAGGGTGGATTGGCAATATAACGGCAGTCCAGAGTCTGATTAAAGGTATCCGCGAACAGTACGTGCGTCAGTTCATCACCTGCATAACGGAGCATAGAACGTACATCCCCTTTTCCTTCGTCGTAGAAGAATCCATGTGGGGAAGAATATACGTAACCCAGATTTTTGGATCGGAAAGATTTTACCATATCGCAGGTTTCGTTGTTCAATTCACAGAAATCATAAGGATGGGACTGAATCTCTACACGAAGACCTTCTCTTTCAATGATCGGCAGAAGTTCTTCCATAGAGCGGAACCACATCCCGTTGCAGATTTCCTGCTGGTTGGGATCTCCGGACAATTCCGTATTGATAACCGGAACACCCATATCCACTGCGATCTCGATCATCCGTTTCCAGTTAGCAACAGCCATTTTTCGCTGTTCTTCCGTTGGCCCTGACCAGCGATAAACAACGATAAAAGAGGAGATTTCCACTCCGGTCTCCCGGAGTGCCTTCCTGTACTCTGCTTCACATTCTTTTGAGAACAGAGGATGTTTATAAAAAGGATTGATCCTTGGATGCGGAGACTGTTCGATATATTGATATCCCCAGTCTGCCACCTGATGAACCATACGGTTAATATCCATCTGTTTTGCCAGTACATCTACATCAAATGCTATTTTCATAATTTAATTCCTTTCCGGCTTCTGCACCATTTTTCATGTGATTATAAACCTGTTTTCTCCGCAATATATGCCCTTGCTTTTTTTGCATAAGCCAGCGGATTTGCCTTTGCAGGATCCTGTTCTGCTTCTACTACTACCCAGCCTTCATATGCAGCTTCTTCCAGAATACGGAATATAGGTCCAAAATCCACATCTCCGTCTCCTGGAACAGTGAATACACCTTCTCTTACACCTCTTAAGAAACTCCATCTTTCTTCTCTTGATTTCTCCACCATTTCTCTGCGGATGTCTTTTAAGTGCACATGTTTTACCCGATTCACATATTTTTTCAGTACTTTTTCCGGATCAATGCCTGCAAAAGACAGATGTCCGCTGTCAAAAAGAAGATACACAAGATCCGGATCCACCAGTTCCATAAAGCGGTCGATTTCTTCCTCTGTCTGTACCACAGTTCCCATGTGATGGTGGAAAGTCAGAGTCATGCCTTTGTTTTTTGCGATTTTTCCAAGTTTATTCAGGCCGTCTGCCAGAAGCTTCCACTCTTCTTCATTCATAACATATTTGCCTTCCCACACCGGCTGCTCCATGTTTCCCTGAATGCTGTAGCTCTGCTCGGAAACGCCGATCACTTTTGCTCCCATCTCTTTCAGAAAATCCGTTGCTTTTTCAAATTCCGCTTCCGTCTCCTCATAAGGTCTTGAAATCAGAAAAGAGGAGAACCACTGATTACAGATCTGTATCCCTCTTAATTCCAGAGTTTTTTTCAGTACTTTTGTATCTGTCGGATATTTTCCTCCGACTTCGGAACCGGTAAATCCTGCCAGTGCCATTTCACTGACACACTGTTCAAATGTATTTTCTTTTCCCAGATCCGGCATATCATCATTGGTCCATGCAATGGGTGCGATCCCAAGTTTTACTTTCTTTTTATCTAACATTTCTGCCTCTCCTTTTTTCGGTTTCTCTATGCTTCTTTTCCTTTTATGTAATCCAGAATCATGGTCACAGCGCCTTCTACACCGGTTCTTGATACATTGACGACCATATCATAATGTTTTGGATCGTCCCTTTTGATTCCAGTGAAGCGCTCATAATAATCATTGCGCATTTTATCTTTCTCTTTCAGTTCTTCCAGAGAAACTCCTTGGTAATATTCCCGTCCTTCTTTTTCTCTGTATGCATCATCTGCGTATAAGAAGAAGGAATACGTATGTGGCCGATTCTCCAGTACAAAATTCGCACAACGTCCCAGGAATATTCCCGGTTCTTTCTGAGCCAGTCCACTGATGATCCGACTCTGCTGTTCAAAGATCTGTGCACCATTCAGATCTCCTGCCACACCGGCTGCCGGATATGCATAAGGAGAAAATGTGATCTCTTCTTCTCCATAATTATAAGCATCCAGATATTTTTGTACCTGATCCAGATCTGCATTTTCCATTCCCATCTTTTCTGCAAGGAGACAGATAATCTGACGATCATACACACGACAGTTCAGTTCTTTTGCAAGTGCTTCTGCAACCTGTCTTCCGCTGCTTCCATAAACACGGCCGATTGCAACATTAATCTGATTGCCTGTATGTACCATTTCCGGCACTTCTTCCGGATTCTGTTTTCCTTCCCGTGCAATCAGCTCCCGCATCATTTTGTCATAAACCTTGTCTAACTGGTAACATGCAGCAATCAGAAGCATAATTACCCAGATTGCAATCGGAACATACAGATAAAATGTCTTGATGGCTGAAATCGCCTCCGGTGCCTGTTCCGCAGCCGTTGCTTTCAGGCCATTAAATCCTGCCATTGCCAGAACCGAACTCATAACTGCGGAAGTGATACCGGAACCGGCTTTTTGTCCCATGCTCATAGAAGAAAACATAAGTCCTTCCACACGCATTCCTGTTTTCCAGTGACCGTATTCAATGGCATCGCTGGGAAGGGAATACTGTACACCATAGAACGGTGCAATTCCGAATCCTCTCATAATACAGGTTGCAATGCCAAGAGGAACACTGGTAATATTCAGAAGGAAGAGCAGCTGTCCTGCAATTCCAAGCACGCATCCTGCACAGATCAGATTTCTTTTTCCATATTTCGGAAGAAGTTTTGGAAGCATGGCGATACCAATGATTGTAGCAACTTTTTCCGCTGCTGACAGTGGCATAACCAGATCCACATTTCCAAGTACATACTGGCAGTAATAAGTCAGATCCGTTCCGATAATAATCTGATAAGCAGTATAGAAAATCATCAGACCAAGAGCAATCAGGAAATACCGGTTTGTGACCGTAGCTTTAAATGCTTTCAAAAACGGAATGTTTTCTTTTTCTTTTGCTGCTGCCTGCACACGTTCTGTACATGTCATATAAGTATTGATCAATACAAATACAGAAACCGTAGCATATGCAGCTGTCACAAGAATCCAGGCAAGCTGCGTATTTCCGATCATGCCTGCCACTTTATTGATCAAAGGAAGCGTAAATGCAGTAATAATCATGCTGGCAGTAATCGACAATACCATTCGAATATTACAGATGACATCGCGTTCCCGTCTGTCACGACTCATAAGAGAACCAAGTGCATGGAATGGCTGACTGATTGCTGTATAGACTACTGTATTCATAATGTTATACGTAACAAAAGCATATATGATTTTTCCCATATCCCCCAAAGGCGGCATGGTAAACAGTAAAACAGCAGCCAGTGCATAAGGCAATGCCAGACGAAGGATCCAGATTCTCGCTTTTCCATATTTAGAATGGGTACGGTCAATAATGGTCCCCATCAACACATCGGAAAATCCGTCAAACACACGTGATAAAAGCATAATCATACCAACTGCAGCTACGGAGATTCCCACTACGTTTGTATAGAAATACGTGAGCAGTGTCGTTGTCATGGTATACATCAAGGTCAATGCCGGATCCCCAAAACAGTAAGACAGTTTTTCGCCCATCGGCACCTTAATAAATTCATTCATGTCTTTTCCCTTTTGCTTAAAGTTCAGCAATTCAGGAATTCCACCTTTTGCCATATTTTTCACCTTTTAAGCAAAGCGGGTTGTTACACCCGCCCTACCCCTTCTCTTTTTTTATTTTTCAAACCCCTTTATCCCATCACAATCAGCCGAAATGTTTTTCCACGAATGCTTTTGTCACTTCTGCCGCTTTCTTTACATTTTCTTCATGAGACATTGCATAATATTCCGGACGGAATTCTTCAATGGTACATACACCGTCAAATCCAATTTCTTTTAATGCAGCTGCGATTCCCGCATGGTCAACCACACCTTCACCCGGCCATAACCGTTTGTCATCTCCGCAGGAGCCAAGAGGAAGGTCTTCACAGTCATTCAGATGATAAGCAAAAATTTTCTTTCCGTCTGCTGCCTTTAAGTCTTCCAGTCTGGAGCACATTTCATGGAAGTGGAACGTATCTACGGTAATCCCAACGTTTTCTCTGTCCACTGCTTTTACTACATCATAAGCAGTACCGAACTGATTAATGGAGCAGTTTGGAGCACCGCAGAATTCCAGAGAAATCTTCATATCCTTTCCTACTTTGTCAGACAGGTAGCGCAGTCTTTCTACTGCTTCTTCTTTAATTTCACTGACACTCTTATCTTTTACATCAAAACTCGGAACTGTAATCAGCATTTTCAGACCGATTGCTTTGGATACTTCCATAATAAAGTCCACTTCCTCATCGATTTCTTTCTTTCCTGCCTCATCTCTCTGGTTAAAGAAGATCAAGGTGTTGTAAGCCCATGGTTTCAGATGATGGTTTTTAAACCAGTCAGACAGTTCTTCCAGCGTATGATCTTTTAAATATTCTCTTACGCAGTCAAAACGAATCTCAATATAATCAAATCCATATTTCTCACACATTTCCATATCTGCCAGCAGAGACTGTCCTTTACATTCCAGCGCTGTAGCTTCGTTAAATCCTAATTTCATTGCCCGATCCTCCGATTCTTCTGTTTTTCTTCTTATTTATTTATAAAATTCCGGTTTTTCAACAGCTGTTTCTATTCTTTCAATTGCACCTGTTTCCTGTGCTTTTACCAGCGCATCTGCAGTAACTGCTGCCAGATAACCATCCCATGCATTTGGTCCTTTGATCACACCTTCTGCCGCTGCATCTACCCAGTCCTGAACCTCTGTATCATAAGCATCTTTGAATCTTACGAAGCAGTCTGTATCAATCGTAGTGGAAACTGCTGCGTTTTTACGAATGCTTGGATAGATTGGTGAAGGCATTTTGATTGCTCCGTCTTCACAGACAACTTCACAGTTAATGTCATATCCAAACTTGCAATTTACAAAGACTTCTACATCAATGCAGACACCTTTCTTTGTACGAAGCAGCATAATCTGCGGATCTTTCAGTTCAGAATGAGAATATTTGGTAACCTTCGGCATAATTACCTGTGCAGATTCATATTCATCATCTACCAGCCAGTGCAGTACATCAATTTCATGGATGGCTGTGTCATGTACTGCCATCGGTGTATTATAATTGGTTCCTACTTCCGGATTTCTGTGGGTGCAATGCAGCATCAGCGGTTCTCCATATTCGCCGGTTGCTAATGCTTCTTTCACCTGCATATAGCCTTTGTCGTAACGTCTCATAAATCCAAGCTGAATCAGATGTTTTCCGGAAGCCACTTCTGCATTCACTACTTTCAGACAATCTTCTGCAGTTGTACAAAGCGGTTTCTCGCAGAAAATTCTCTTTCCTGCTTTGATTGCTTCCAGTAAAGAATCTACATGTGCAAATCCCGGAGATACAATAAATACTGCATCCACATCCGGATCATTAATCAATTCATTTGCATCGGTATACACTTTTGCTCTGCAGATGGCCGCTGCCTGTTTTGCACTTTCCGCAAATACATCTGATACTGCAACCACTTCTGCTCCCTGGATTTTGTTTGTAAGTCTTCTGATATGATCCTTACCCATTCCGCCACATCCGATCACTCCTACTTTTAACATTGTTCATTTCCTCCATTTTCTTTATCATTGTTTGTTTTTTTGTTTTCTATTTCCTTTGTTTGATGATGTTATAATAGCATAGTGTGCACGTGTACGCAATTGATTTTCTGTACAATTTTGACAGTTTCTTTTTATTAAAAATCACCATTTATTCATTTCCCCATTCTTTCATTTGTTTCTTTTAACTGTATAACCAGTATTTTTTCGTATATATGACATATATTTTTCATCTTTACACAAGTTCTATATTTTCTTTTCTTTTTTTACTGCGTGCACGTTTCTTTTTTAATCAAAAAACGAAAGAGACAAAACCTTTCCTTTTGTTTTGCCTCTTTCATTTTTTACAGATTATATTTATTTTTAATTACAATTTCTGTATACTGTCGTTCTTCCTTTGGAAATTCATGATCCAGCAAAAGACGGAACAAAATCATAACCGGTTCATATCCCTGTACATAAGAGTTCTGGCCGATCAGAAAATTGATCACTCCCTCTCGCATCCATTCCTTATTTTCTTCCAGAAAGTCATTTCCGATTACTTTTACTTCTTTTTGTCTTCCTTTCTCTTTCAGTGTCTCACAAATCCCTTTCACACCAGGTCCTGTAATATAGATCCCCGCAAGTTCCGGATACTGTTCCAGCAATTCTTCTACGATTTTCGCCGCAACCCAGTCATCATCATAGGAATATCTTGCCCCAATCAGTTCCACATCCGGAAATTCCCGACACAACTCAGACTGAAATCCTCTGGCACGATTATTCAGGGAAGGATTGGAGATATGCCCGGAAATCACAGCCACCTGTCCTTTTCCGCCAATGATTTCTCCCATAAGCCCTGCTGCTGTTTTTCCGCTTTGGATAGCGTTTTGCCCCACATAACAGATGCGTTTCGTATCTTCCACATCCGAATTCAGCGTAACAACAGGAATCTCATATTCCTCTGTAAAAACATTTATAATCTTCTTAAGCATACTGTCTTCCGAAGGTACCAGTGCAATTCCGGAATACTCCTGCGCATGCAGTTCCTCCATAATTTCCATCACTCTTCCTGCATCCACACCGGGGATCTGGAAAACTTCCACGGTTCCTCCAAAACCTTCCACTTCCTGCTTTGCAGATAAGATCCCTTTTAATACCATTTTCATAAAGGGTGTCTGCGCCGACTGAAGAATCACTCCGATTTTAATATTGCGCTTTGCCATAGCAAGGGCACGGCCTGCCCGGCTGGGCTGATAGCCCATTTCCTGTGCAATTTTCTTTATTTTTTCTGCCACTTCCGGTTTCACACGCCCTCTGTCTTTCAATGCTCTGTCTACTGTACCCCTGGAAACCCCGGCAGCCTCTGCGATCTGCTGCAATGTTACCGACATGAAAACCTCCTGTTTTTTTCTTTTGCGTACTCGCGCACGCTTTTCTTTTTATTATAGTCCATTTTCCATGTCTATGCAAGCAATAGTTTTACATCTGATTCATAAGATTTACCATCTCAATAGCAGATAATGCGCAATCATAACCTTTGTTTCCTGCTTTGCTTCCTGCCCTGGCAATGGCCTGCTCAATGTTTTCTGTTGTCAGCACACCAAAAAGAACCGGAATTCCCGTCTCAAGACTCACGTGGGCAATGCCTTTTGATACTTCATTGCACACATAATCATAATGAGAAGTGTCTCCGCGGATTACAGTCCCCACGCAAATCACTGCATCATAATTTCCGGACTGTGCCATTTTCTGTGCTGCCACAGGAATTTCAAATGCCCCAGGCACCCAGGCTGCTGTTATATTTTCTTCCTCCACTCCATGACGAACAAGTCCATCTACTGCTCCTCCAAGAAGTTTATTTACAATAATTTCATTAAATCTGGCTGCTACAATTCCCACTTTCATCCCTTGTGGTGCTACTACTTTTCCTTCCAATACCTGAATCTGTCTCATTTTAACTATCTCCTTTTCCAGTTTTTTATTTGGGTATCCGTTGTCTTACACACGGATTTTTTGAAAAATATGTCCCATTTTTTCCTGTTTTGTTTTCATGTACAGAAAATCATATTTCTGAGGCTCCACTTCAATAGGCACCCGTTCCATCGCTGCCTGAAGCTGATTTCCGCAATCGCAGCGCAGAGAACCGAAGGTATCACCCGTAAGGCATTCGGAATGTACCCGGCAAAGCACTGCCTCTCCATCCTCGATTTCTCCTTTGACCAACGCTACGTGGTGTTCCCCTGTGAGGTCATTGATTTATGTTCCAGAATCGCTTCAGTACAAGGCGGTGTCTTCCCATAATGGCAGCAAGGCTCCAGCGTCACATACAGAACTGCACCTTCTGCAGATTCTTTCAAACTTGCGAAAGCATTTCTTTCTGCATGAAGCTCCCCATATCTGGCATGATAGCCTTCTCCTATCATTTTTCCGTTTTTTACAATTACTGCGCCCACCACTGGATTGGGATTCGTCCATCCATATCCTTTTTTTGCCAAATCAATTGCTCTGCGCATATAATCTCTGTCTGTCATACATTTCCCTCATCTTTCTTCGCACAGAAAAACCCTGCAGAACTTCATCTCTGCAGGGTTTTTCTGTTATGGAGGTTTCATAGAAAAAATCTTATTTCTTTCCCATGAAAAACGGCTCTGAACGGATCTTATCCATTCAGAGCCAGAAAACACAATATCCATTTATCACAAGATCTGTGATAAATTCAATCATCCATATCATCTTCTTTCATCCAGACTTTACTGTCGGCTCCGGAATCTCACCGGATCTGCCTTTCGGCTCGCGGGCTTTACCGCCGGTAGGGACTTGCACCCTGCCCTGAAGATTTTCTATTCATTTGTCAAGGACATTTTAATCCATCACACATAGAATTGCAAGAAAAATTTTATCACTTCATTCAATTACAGCCTTATCATCAATTTCCACATTCAATACTGATTTCATTAAACAATGACAGTATATCGTCTATCTTCAGGTTTTCCTTTTCTTTTCCTTTTTTATCCAGAATTATTTTCCCCTGGTGCATCATAAGAATCCGATTTCCATATTCCAGTGCGTAGCGAAGGTTATGTGTCACCATGATGGAGGTGAGATTTTTCTCTTTTACAATTTTATCTGTAAGCTGCATATTGATTTCTGCTGTTTTGGGATCAAGAGCCGCTGTGTGTTCATCCAGAATCAGGAATTCAATCGGAGTCATCGTAGACATAAGTAAAGCCATGGCCTGTCTCTGTCCGCCGGAAAGAGCCCCTACTTTCACATCCATTTTATCTTCCAGTCCCAGATTCAGGGGACGGAGCAACTCCTGATAATAGTCTCTTCTCTTCTTCCGCACACAAAATCCCAGGTTATAAGGTTTTCCTTTGTTATCTGCCAGAGACATATTCTCCATGATTGTCATAGAAGGACAAGTTCCAAGGGCAGGATTCTGAAACACTCTTCCAATTTTAGAAAGACGTTTGTGCTCACTCATAGTGCTGATATCTTTTCCATTGACCAAAATATTTCCGGAATCCACATCAATGCTTCCGCAGATAATATTTAACATAGAGGTTTTACCGGATCCATTGCTTCCTACTACAGCTACGAATTCTCCTTCTTCTACACGAAGATTAAAATCTTCAAAGAGACACATTTCGTTTATTGTTCCGGGATTATAATATTTATGAATATGATTCAGCTCAAGCATTGATTTTCACCTTCCTTTTTCGATCCTTGCCAACAATCAGAATAATCAGCAAGATTGCAGCCGTTATGAATTTTGTATCGGTAGACGGAAATCCAAGGCGAATGGCCAGTGCTACACACGCTTTATAAAATACAGATCCCACAACCACACTGCTGGTCACCCGTATAAAGGTGACTTTTTTAAAAACACTGGTTCCCATGATTACACTGGCCAGACCGATTACTACGGTTCCTGTGCCCATGGAAATATCAAAATATCTCTGCTGCTGTACAAAAACACAGCCGCTCAATGCTACAAGTCCGTTAGATACAGCCAGACCTACAATTTTCACCAGTCCTTTATCCACGCCTAAAGCTGTGATAATTTTCTCATTATCACCCACTGCTCGCAAAAGCATTCCGGATTTGGTACTCAGATACCAGTCAAGCAGATATTTGCTCACAAGTGTAATCAATAAAATAATAAAAACTGTCTTGTAAGGGGCCAGAAATCCCGGACAGATGCGATTCAGAAAATCATTGTCAAAAATATTTGAATTTTTGTAAATCGGTAAATTCGCTCTTCCTGCAATACGAAGATTCACTGTATACAGCGCAGTCATCATAATAATCCCGGAAAGAAGATCCCGTACTTTCAATTTTACATGAATAAGTCCCGTCAAAACTCCAATTCCGGCGCCTGCCAGAAAGCAGATGGGCAAGGTCAGGAAAGGAGACAATCCTCTGCTGATTAATGCTGCCGTTATAGCTGCACCCATAGGGAAGCTGCCATCCACAGTCAGATCCGGAAAATCCAGTATTTTATAAGTTATATATACACCCAGAGCCATGATCGCATAAATCAGACCCTGTTCGATTACACTTTGCAATAAAGCCATAATGCGCCTCCACTTATTCCACTACTGTTTGCTCAAACATTTCCGCTGCGGAAGATACATAACTTTCATCCAGTGTAATTCCCAGACTTTCCGCAACTTCTGTATTTCCATAAAAACTTGGCTCTGTGATGGTTTCATATTTCATTTCAGAAGCTTTTGCTTCTCCTTTCAGAACCTTTGCAGCCATCTCACCGGTCTGTTTTCCAAGAGAAACATAATCAATTCCCATGGAAGCCAGGCATCCATTCTTTACCTGTTCCACTTCTGAACCAAATACAGGAATTCCTGCGTCATTTGCTGCTGCCAGTACCGTCTGTAAAGCAGAAACAACGGTATTGTCAGTAAGATTTGTGATACAGTCTACTTTTGTTACCAGATCTTTTGCAGCCATCTCTACATCTGCGATGGTATTAATACCGGTATCCACAATTTCAAATCCATAAGTTCCTGCCAGTTCTTTGTAAGTGGCGATAGTACTTTCTGAATTGGTTTCACTTGTCGTATAAAGAATCCCAATTTTTTCTGCATCCGGAAGCATTGCGCGAATCATCTTCAGCTGTTCTTCTACAGGGAGTGCATCGGAAGTACCTGTAATATTCCCAACCGGCGTTCCGTCTTCCTCTGCCAAACCTGCTGCCACCGGATCTGAAATCGCAGTATAAATAACAGGAATATCTGCACTCATGGTACTGTTATAAGCACTCATAGCTGCCGGTGTTGCGATTGCACAAATCATATCCACATCTTTGGAAACAAAATTATCTGCAATTGTTGCTGCTGTTCCCGTATCTGCCTGTGCATTATCAAACAGCACTTCCAGATTCACACCCTCTTCGATTCCGGCCTCTTTTAGGCCTTCCAGAAAGCCTTCTTTGCAGTTATCCAGAGAACCATGCTCTGCAAACTGGGAAATACCGATTATATAAGTATCCTCCTTCTTACTGCTTCCGCATCCTGTCAGCACTCCTGCTGCCATTGCTGTACATAATACCATTGCCAATACTTTGTTCTTCATAATTCTTACTCCTTTTTCTGTTTTTCGTTATTAACAAAAACAAAACAAATGGATTGCACAGGATGAACTTTCCCGTGCAATAAAAAACGTCTCAGGCATAGCTTAGATTGCCTGAGACGGTAATAAAATCTTATTATCGCGGTACCACTCAAATTAACATTTCTCATGTTCCCTCTGCGCATGTACTATCATACATTCCTTACTGATAACGGGTTTCGGTTCCCCGGCAGTGCCTACTTACTTTATCTGTGTTCGGGCTGCCCTCAAAAGTCCATTCAGCAAATCACTCCATACTGCATTTCACCACCGCAGCTCTCTGTAATTTCATGAATATGCTTACTCTTCTTTCTCATCGGTTTTGCTTTTGTTGTTTCTCATTGTAATACTGTAAATTGCATTTGTCAACTTTTTTTTACTCCTATGATTGCGTAAACTCGCTTCTTGAAGCTCTTTCCAAAATCCCGTCTTTGACAGTTTGGAATGTAAAAAGTTGCTGTAAGCCCTTTATTTAT
>OBLI01000630.1_pt1 | contig 36893 bp, 49 predicted proteins | sample 1519701 | NCBI WGS metagenome assembly OBLI01 (sample SAMEA3663005, study PRJEB22513) | pig gut metagenome | biome: pig gut; feature: pig-associated habitat; material: faeces | place: France | collected 2012
CTATTTAGAGTATTGGAAAAAGTTCCCCAATCACTTTCAGAAGATAGCACAAAAGGAAATCGACGAACTTGAAGACAAAATTAAGAACGATTAAGGTAAGCCTCCCGTAAGGGGAGGCAAACCTTCTAAACATAAAGAATGATATGAAAGAACAAATAAGACAGCTCGCAGAAAGAAACCGGATGGCCAAGACGGCAGATGAGAAGGAAGCCATTGCCAAGGAGATGGAAGCACTGAAGAACCAGAATCCCGAGGCATTCACCGAGGCCCTTGAAAGTCTTATCCATACAACGGCAAAAGAGGTTGAAGACCTCACCATCGCGGAGAAGATGGGAGAGGTGACAAAAATGATTTCAATGGCATATATCGCCAAGACTTATTTCGGCAAGTCGCGTTCATGGCTTGCCCATAAGATAAACGGCAATAAGGTGAACGGAAAAGTTGCTACCTTTACAGAAGAGGAGCGCAGCATATTCAAACATGCCCTTGCAGACATGTCGCAGAAATTAGGCTCACTGGGCGTTTCACTTTAGCCCTTTCTTTTAATCACACCATGCCCCGACACTGAGCCGTGCCGGGGCTTTTTCTTGCAAAAAAAGCCCCGAGCATAATGCTCAGGGCTGTGCGTCCGTAGGCCAACGGACGGCTTGTTGTCAAACGAGGCGATGTTAACGAGCCCCGGCCTAAATCTCTATGGAATCAGCCGCACGGCGTATGCGGTTGCTCAGATCAGTGAGCGCCCCCTTGAGCTGGGCACGCTCCTCGGCGTTAAACTCCGTGGGCTTGTTGTTGCCGTCGCGACCGTCCATCTTATGATAGAACCATGAGGCCGACTTGGTGAAGTAAGTCCTTGCGAGGTTGCCCCATGATATGGCAAGCAGTATGTCATCCATCTGCTGCTTCATTGTCTGCTGTTTGGTTGTCTGCATTGTCTCCATACGTTTCCCTTTCTTTAATGCAAAGAAAATACAAATTATTGTACTATCCAAATAATTAGTACACTAATTTGTACTAAAGGGAAAGATTTAACATTTCACAGATTATCGACGATGGCACGCTCCCGCTCGCTGAGCGTTATCGGTATTACCTTCACCGCTGCAGCCTTCACCGCTGCTGACTTTGATATTAGCAGGTGGTCGCCAAATAAGCCGCTTTTCTTCGGATGATTGTCGAGATTACAAACAAGCACAGCTTCGTCCCTGCTGACCGAAAAAGGCAAATTTCCTTTTGCCATCGTTTGCAGGTCGGTAACACCAAGAAGTTCCTTGGGGTATTGATACTTTGCAAATTTCGCTTTCTGTGGCTGCGATGGGCATGCCGCTATTGCCTTTGAGAGCTCCGGCGAAATGGTTACAAGGGTATCACCTATCAGGTTCGTTGCAAAATTGCAGTGTATCTTCGCCCCATTGCTGAATTCTATATTCGGTGCTATAACGACAACGGAGCAGTATTTGAGGCAAGAGAAGATGGTGAGACCCGGGCCGAAGATGAAGAAAGGTATTCTGCGCTCACTGTAGAACTTGCAAATCTTTGTAAACATCGAGAACGGCGGATTGTCTATCACCACGCCATCCTCCGGGTATTCCGCATGTTCATAGTCTCCGCCGGGATAGAACGGTCGGAGCACCTCTTTTCCCTCCATCGGATAGATGCTCCGAACATAATCCAATACCGCCTCATATATATCTTTGGGCGTGTAGGTGTCGTCCGTCGTTTTTTCGTTGTTCTGAAATTTGGCGACATAGCTCTCATAGTCATGGAAGACTATCGGGTTTTGGCTACCACCTTTGGATCGTCTAACGTTTGGCGTTTCTTGCTTCCCGAAGTCTTGCCAAATATTTAATTGCTGATATTCCATCTTTGCCTCCATTTTCTATTTTTTCATAGTGTTCCGCAGTAGAGCATGTGGGCGATTACCATGCCCGTTATCGTCCCGAAAAGGAAGACGATGCCCGTATAGATGCTGAAGTTGCGGAAGTTGAGCCTATAGTGCTCCTTGTTATTGGTGTTTGTTGCCATTTTGTTTGCGTTTTGTTCCATTTTTCTTGTTAATAAATTTGCCCGTATCTGGGGAACAGATAGCACATACCCTACCAGAACCTCTAATTGCCCGTGAAGCCGATAGCGCAGCTTATGCCGTTGCCCGTATAAGGAACGATAGCACATACCCCGCCAAGTACCTCATTAAGTCAATAGGGCATCTGTAATTCTTACTCTACTGTTTTCCCTAACTTATCCTCGTTTCCCTCGTAAGGGATGATTTCATCATCATTCGCCCCGTAACCACTAATAGAATAATGCAGTTCATCTCCTTCGTCATAATGGCTATAAATATCAGCCGTCCACACTTCGCCGTCATGATAATCACCAACTTTGCACAATACTCTTTGGAATGGCTCAAAGTGCTTGTGTTGCTTTGGTGCTTGGAAAGTTGCCCAGTCACGGTTCTCTTTGGATGGGAAGAGCATACACTCACTATAGGCATAAAAAGTATAAGCTGCACCATTAGCGGAGAATACCTCATAATGTTCACTTCCGTCTTTCTCCAATGCCTTGCACGTAATAGGATAGATCTCCTCACTGCCACTTCCTATTCCTTCAAGCGTGCAATCACCGCATAACGGCGACCATAGTTTAGTGCCCTTAGGCACATTCTTCAGTTTCTCTACAAGATTAATATTTTCGTTCATAATCGTATTATTTTTATGTTCTACTTTAATATTTTTTTCCGTTCAGCTTTATTTTAAAATAGTCCTCTATCAGCTTCTTATAGTCAGACTTGTCAGAGAATAAATCCCCCTCTAATTTTGCCTTCGCATATTTCCAGTGGCGGTCGAAGAAAACGTCTGCGACAAAGAGCTCATATACGTCTGAGTATTGTTTCGCTATTTTAGATTTAGGATGACTCTTCAAATACTCATTTCCGAAGCGAAGATAAGCCTTTACCATGCCCGGATATTGCTTGAACTGTTGCAGACGTTTCTTGTAGTATATCAACGGACAGCACATACACCCAAGTCTTTTAGTGATATCTATGCTTCCGTCCTCACGTTGATACAACGGGTGGAGTTTTATTCCACGTTCCTTGATGAACTCCAACTCATCCTCATCACTCCAATCAAGGATAGGGTAGATGGCGTTGACATGGTTCTTCTTGCTGCCGTATATTCTACACTCGGTAGGCTCGGAATATCTCTTTGACCTCTTCACGCTCTCACACCTACGTATCCCCATGACACAGTTATCGAGTATCTTGTACTCCTTGAGTATGCCACAGCAAAAACGCATCGTTCTGTTAGGATAGCCATATCTCTTCATCAGAGAAAAGAACGACTCCTTGGGTCTGCGTATTTCCACGCCGTTCTCCTTTACGTGCTTTATCGTCCCAGGCGGGTCTATAGTGGTGTTCTTGTAGATGGCACGGTACTCTATCCCGCTCATCTTGGCAAGTTCCAATATAACATCAGAATCTTTGCCTCCACTGTAAGCTACCTGCAATGGCTCACCAGCAGCCTTGTAGCAGACCTGCAACAGCTTCACTGCCTGCTCAACCTTCTTTTCAAGCTCTTTGTTCATTATTTTAGTATTTTTTCCCGTTCAACTTCGGACGCAATTCATTGTACTTCATCTTTTGCTCCACGAACCACCACAAGTCCTTGTCGCTGCCTGTCATCTCCTCGAATGATTCTGAAACGATACTGATGAGACCACAGATGTACATTTCAAGGTCATCGTCTTCTAACGCTTCGCTAAGACCGCCTATAAGGTTAAATAGGTCAGCTACGAACCCTTCCCCTAATCGCAAAAATTCAATATCAAATTGAGTAATAGTATTAAGACGCAGCTCGTACTCCTTCAACCCGGCAAAGTCCAGCAGCCGGATGATGATGTCTGCGATCTCATCTTCCACGGAGTCCTTGATATAAATCCTAAAGTTGAGATCAAACGCCCACTTCCCCGGGTTCTCTTCAAACCTCTTGGTGTCAGCGTGGTCTCCTTTACGGTCTGCGTTTATGGCTTCACCTGCCTCGCTCATAACGAGGCCGAGATAGTAGGCATTCGGTTTAATATCTTCGTGGAAGCCGTGTGCAACGGCTATGTTGTATGCACGCTCTTTCAGCGCATTTAATTGTTCATTGTTCATAATTTTCAGATTTTCTATCAGTTAATCAATTTAATATTGTATCTGTTTTTGAACAAGTCAACCGCCCATTGTGGTACGTGCGGTTTGAAAAGTGCTCCGCCCTGCGAGCCCTCGCCCTCATGCGCTTTCTCGAAAGTCTCCAGTTCGCTGGGTCCACACATGTAGTGGACTCACGAAGCGTGAAGCCATTTTTCATGCGCACCGTCACATAAGTGCACGGCTTGCCAAATTCTTCTACTGTTCTCACGAGAACATCTTTCATGTTCTCTGCGACCTCTTCGGGTGTTACTGTAATCTTTGTTTCCATAATTTATTATTTTACTGTTTTACATTTCCCTCATAAGGGATTACTATTTTCCATATTTTGAAATCATTATGTACATGAAAACAAGATATAATAAGAGAGATATAGCTCTGAATGGGCACTTTATATGCACGAAAGGAGCTGTAGCATTAATTTCTGTGTGGCCTATGAAAAGGCACACGCACAAAATGATGAGCCAAAGTATTATTTCAATTATTATCTTCATTCTCCTGCTGGTTTACCTAACTTATCTTCATTCCCCTCGTAAGGGATAATGTTGCTGTCATCAGTTGAAAATCCAAAATTCACAAGATAATGCCTACCCCTTAATTCATCGTAATGACTATACAGAGAGCAATTCCATATATGTTCATTTGAAGTCGTCAAGTATTTCACAAGTACTTTTTGGAATGGCTCAAAGTGCTTGTGCTGCTTTGGCACTTGGAATGTTGCCCAGTCCCTATTTTCTTTGGATGGAAACAATACACATTCACCGTAAGCGTAATCGGAATAAAACACACCATATTCAGTGAATACAACGTTCTCCTTCGTTCCATATTTATCTGCTGTCTCACAGTTGATAGTGTGGTAATAACCCTTTTTCTCAGCTGCTATGTATAGGAACGTGCACTCTCCACAGACAGGAGACCATAACTTGGTGCCCTTTGGGGCATCTTTTAATATTTCTATAAGGTTTAAAATCTTATTCATAGTTGTATTGTTTTTTTTGTTTTACACCTGATAATCTGCTTGCTATTATGTTCCATTGTCTTTTATTTCTTGTTATTTTTCCTTGTTTCCGCCCTATGCTTTGCGTCATACCTATTATGGCAACGCTGGCATAAGGCTCTGAGGTTCTCAGGACGGCAATCTTCGGGAGTATGATTAAGGTGTGCGATTGTAAGGACAACCTTAATCATCTTGCCCTGTTCGTTCTCCGCCATCGAATGGTTCTCACGCCCGCAGAACTCACAGCGGTTATTTGCCCGTTGTAATATTTGTTGGCGTATCTCTTTCCAATTCTTTGGGTATCGTCCCTTGTTTTCTGGTTTGATTGGCATTTTCTGTTATTTTTTTTTGTCATTTCATCAAGCAGTTTTTTTCTGCTTTTTGTCGAGGTCATGCTTTAAGCATAGCATAGCCACGAAGATTACTACTGCTATTAAGAAAAATTCTATTAAGACCATATTATTTCCTTTCTTGTTTTGCGTGTTTTAAAAAATATTTTATCACCGCTGTTGCATCAGATATTAGCAGGTGTTTTTTGTCGATGACAGCTGGTTCGTCATCGTGATGAATATACTTAATTGTATTACTTCCTTCATCAGCTTTTCTCCTGTATTCTTCCGTTCGCCAGATCGAAGCCGTGCAAAGCTTCGAGCAAGGCGATGAAATTATCAATCTTACTTCCTGCGTCCCTCTTCCTTGGCTTACGGTTATCCATGCCGTCAGTGGATGTGTCAAGCACCATATTTCCTGCTTCCCATTGCCATAGTGCGTTCTGGCTGAACCTTATTGCAGGCGGGTCATTTTTAATTAAATAGTCCATCTCCAGTACAAGAGGGTTGAATGTTGCGTAATTCTGCCTGCATGGGATGATGATTTTTGTTGGATCGACTACCCGCCCGGCACGTTGGAAATAACTAAAGAAATAGGCACTTAGCGCGTTGATAGGCGTCTTAGCCTTGTACGGGTCGTAAAGGAAGGCTCCGAAGCTGATGCCCCTGTTCTCAAACAGAGAGGCTACTCGCCCTACCGGGAGCTCAGGCTGAAGCGTCTTGCCGGGACTAACGCTCAACCAACCACTACGCACCCATGAGCGGAACACCTCTCTCATGGCAGACCGTTCCATGGCGTGCTCTGTTATCCAGGCGTCACAATCAGCCAAAAATTGTCCTGTCCTCCTGTTATAACAAAGATAAGACATGGCATGTAGGTCGTCGCCTAGCGAAAAGTCAAGACCTACGAAAACCACCCAGCCTTCATCCCCTTTACAATCATCCACGCGCATGGGTACCTGCAATCTTCGTATATCATCTGCCGTTATCCATTCCTCCATGGATGCAGAGTGATAGACATTCATCAGTTTGGAGACATATTCGGGCAACTTGCTGCTTTCCATCCTTACTTTTTCGGCCCAATCATCATAGAAAGAGTTCTGAACTATCTTGCCCAACATGGGATTTACCTTCATCCGCACGATATGGCTTGTAATAAGCGTCTCTTCATCTCGCTCCCAACTGTCCGGCTCCAAGAGCAGACACATGGTTCTGTCTCGCTGCAGTGCGCTGCTTCCGTCTTCTTCATCCAGCATGACGTGTAAGGCTTTCAGTTTCTCAATGAACGGTCCCTCGGTAATTGTGCCTGCTGTTGTGGTAGTGAAAGTGAGAGGCTCACGCCGTGGCCCCATGGAGGACTCGATGACATCTATAAGATTTTTCATCTCGCTTTTCCCCTTTACCCATGGTGACGAGCCGTACTCATCTGCACTACACAGCTGGGCGAACATTCCATCTTTTGTCTTCCCCCCAGCCGTAAGAGGGCGTATGCTGCTGTTGCGTATACCCCTGTAAGCTGGCCTCCAATCACACACGGATGCGGTCTGTCTGATATGCCCGCCGTCATCTAGCTGGCTTATCATCATGCGTGTTCTATTGTATAATATATCGCTTTGATCTTTCGAGTTGGCACAACAGTATATCTCGGCATTAGAGTCTTCCAGGAAGAAAAACACTACCTGGATGAATGCTGAAAGGCCGGTCTTGTTCGTCTTGCGCGGAGCAAAGAAAGTGAAGTCTGTACACAACCTCCGTAAGTCAACAATCATCCCATCTTGCTCTTTTTCCGTTGGCAGCAGCTCACGTGTTCCGGCCTTATTGCCGGTAGGCACCCAGGCATGAGGCCCGAAGACTGCCGCGAGTACGAACACCTGAAAAGGTTCCCATCTGTATACGATGTCACCTGTCGGACCTGGTTGCTTGATGCCGCCACGCACATGCACCCATCTGCCGTCAGTCTGCTCCCAAAAGCCTTCACCGAACACGATAATCTGTCTCACCTTTTTATCATCGAACGGATATGCCTTGAAAATTCTGAGAAACCTAAGAGCGCAGAGACACTCATAATAGTTGTGCCGGTGATTGCAGTCTTCGCCTTGATCGCACGGCCTTATATCTGAGAGGTACTCCAGAAGCCTTTCGTCTATGTCTGTGAGCTGACGGCAAATATCCTTTTCGTAAAGCATTTTGTTGACTGCCTGGCAGACTTTATATTTCTTAAAAAACAAATCGTCTTTTTCTTTCATTATTCAGTCTGTTATGTTCTGTATCAACCTTGTACCATCGTATAGCCTACGCATAAGAGCGTAGACCTCCGCTTTATCGTAACCAAGCTCTGCCATCCTGGCTATGATGTCCCTGATGCGTGCTCTTGCAACCAGCCAACAATGGCAGCTCAATGCGTTGTTCAGCCTCTCACTATACGATTGTAGTGTTTCGTCTTTTTGATAAGTCTTGAATATATCTATGGCGTCTTTCTCTTTCTGTTTTTCGCAGAAAATCCTGAAGCAGGTTTTCTGTTTGTCCTCGTTCAACATTCCTCTGCCCTTGCTTCGGACGGCCACAAGGGGCGCCACCTGCAGTGGTGGGGGCTAGAGCGTGCCACAATAGATGACATGCGCGATAATGAGGCCTGTGAGAAGGCCAAAGGTGAAGCATACTGCGGCGAAGCCGATATCTATCTGTGCGTCAGACGCTGTTTTTGTATTTTTTCTCATGTTCTTACTCTGTTTTTTTTAATTCTTGATTCGTTGTTTTATGTTCATTTTATATTTCGTAGCTCACCAAAAATGTTTGCCAGTTTATCCGAGCCTGAGCCGCCCTGCTTCGTATTCTCTGTTACCTTGCTGGGAGTCGTGTTATAGTTAAGTCCCAAAGCTTCATACTGGGCTATAAGCGTGCGCTGAAGCTTGTCGAAGATGGGGAGCAGCGGGTTTACCTCATTCTTCAGCTGACTCATGCTGCCGGTGGTCTTTGCCAGCATCTCACTGTTCATAAGAGCCTCGCGTATCTTCGCCAATACGACCTTGTTTCCCGCCACGTCCTCTATCTGAGGATAGAGCCACTCTTCGCATTCCTTGCCTGTTCTCTCCTTGATGAGCCGTCTCAGCCATAGCTCATACTGGTGCTTTGATTTCTCTCTTGCCATAGTTTTATTCGTTTAGATTTTTATACGTCTCTTTCTCCAGTCCCCAGAGTTCCTGCAATGCTTTCTTCTGAAATCCGCGTGAGGCAAACACTTCATCGTAAGCGTTTATACTGTCTTCTACACTGCCGTATAATGTCTTGAGACTTATCCACGCCTCAGAAAGCTGCTGAAGCCCCAGTGCTATGTTGCGCTCTTCTGTATGGCCCAGCTCGTAATCGTTTGCAGCTGGTTCTGTTACGTCCAGCGCTTGTTCCCATGCCTTGCTCACAGGGGCCAGGCTGAACACTTTAAAGCTCTGCTCCGACATAGATGCCGGCAGGCCCGTTCCTTTGTGGATGTTACGGATGCAACCCTCATAGTGCATTACGGCCGTGCTAAGTGCTGCCATGGCTGCCATAGACCATGCTGTAATATCCGCCTGTTCTATCCCATGCTCTGTCAGCGACAAACGGTACTTGTTCCACAGACTCGAAATTACTCCCTTTGTCCGAGCGTAAGCGTTTCCGCCGATGGATGCCCAGAAGTCATAATATTCCCTGTCGCTGATGTTGCCATATTGCCTGCGCACGTTGTCAGGCATATCACCAAGATGGAAAAATCTCGGGGCGTCTGAATATATCAGCCTGCGCTCGTAAACGTGAAACAGACGGATGGCATTTTTGTAGCAACCGCACACAGTGTGCCCGCCTCTCACGCGCTGCTTCCACCTGGCGTGTTGCTTCAGCTTATCCATTGCGTCCAGGCATACCAGCCATGCCGCGTTGTTGCATATTCCGCACGTCAGCTTCACAACGCTGCTGGCCGTGCACATCTTTTCCATTGCTTCTGTTCTGTTCATACTTGTAATATTCAAAAACTTCAAAAAACTATCTCAGGCCAGGTGGTCTTGTTATATTCCATCCTGCTTTGAATGAAGAGTTCTATAGGGACGGGGAACTGGGCTCCTGCCTTTATCCAGGCGTCCCAATAAGCGTCACACGGCCGGTGCCACGGATGCCGGACGTCTTTCGCGCTTGCCCTGACTGCAATGCCACGTTTGGTCAGCGTATTCATCGTTCCCATACAGAGGTGGCTCTTCTTCGAGTTCTTAGGCTTCCGCAACAAAGCCTCTTTCGGTATCACGCCCAACAACGGACAGTCTACGCAACGGTCTGGCTTCATAACCGGCAACTTGATAATCTGAAATAATTTCTTTGGCATAATTTTTTTCTATCTAAGTGGGGGACTCTCTCCGGAGTGGGGCTGCTCTTGGCCGGAAGCCCTGAGCTGCGGAGTGGGAAAATCCGAAATTTCAAAAAGTGACGTACCAACTGAGAAAAGGGCTAAGTGATTTCCGAAGATTGGCCCCCCTCCGATAAAAAACGGCCCCCGGGGGCTTGCTTCCATGGGTCGGGGTGTCGCAGCCGGCTGGCCCATTGCCCTAGCCGCTCCTGCTCGCGCTCATGGTGGTTGCCCTTGCCCCAAGTGCCGCGCTGCATGTGTATCTCCTTGTGGCACTCGCGGCACAGGCTTTGCAGGTTGCTCCATGAGTAGGCCAGCCTGCGGCACTCTGCTTCCGACGCTCCGCTCTCCACCTCAACGATGTGGTGCACCACGCTGGCCGCCACAACCTTGCCCATGGCCTGATGGCGCTCGCACAGCGGGTTGGCCGACAGCTTCCGCGCTCTAAGCCTCCGCCATTCGCGGCTGCCCATCAGTTGCTTGTATAGTTTTCCGTGCATGGTCTGCCCTCCCGTTGTTTATATGCCCACCGCGTCACGGTCAGGATCAAAGCCCTGCTTTCCGCGCGTATCGCCGTCAGGGCTGAACCTGATGCACGGCTGGCTGTCCGGCGTGAAGTGTTTCTTGCGCCTCGTGCGCTCTCCGTAGGTCACGGCCTTGCCGTTCTCGGCACGGTTGCAGTCTTCAAAGCTGCGTCTTATCTCTTGCTCGTTCATCTCATCAACGGCTCTGCCGTCAGCCATGCTGTCCAGCATCTCCAGTATGCTCCCGCAGCCCATGGCCGATGCCAGCAGCCTGAGCCTGCGGTAGCGCTCGGGCACGAGCTGCTCCAGCGTTAGCTCCAGTATCACGCCCACGTTCTCTGTCTGCTGCCAGTTGCCGAAGTAAGGACTCCACACATGCACGGCCCGGCATCCCTTCTTGCCTCCGGCCGTCAAGTAGTAGGTGGCCTCGCTCACCCTGGCCTTGGCCGTAGGGTCGCACAGGTTCAGCGCGCCCGCCCATCCCATCATGTGCTCGAACAGACCCATGGCCCGCTCCATCTCAGGCGTAAGGTTGTGCAGGTCGCTCATATACCTCACCAGCGTGTCGGCGCACATCTGCATAAGCTCGTACACCCTCATGCCCTTGCCCTTGGCCAGGCGGTTCAGCAGCTCGTAAGTATCGCTGCTTACCTTCGTCGATAGCACTTTATAATTCTCTGTCTCTTGCATGTCGTTATTGCTCTATTATTTTTAATTTCAGTCTTTTCATCAGCACGCCTACTGCCGGGTTCCTGGCCTCCATGGCCTCTAGCGTCCTGCGTTCCCTGCTCTTCATCAGCGGCCTGGGCGTCCGTGCTGCAGTGGCCGTTGTCAGCCTGCGCACGATGATGTCGCCCAAGTCTGCCTTCGCTCCGTCTTCGGGAAGCCAGTATTCGTCTGTGTATCCGGTGTACACTTCAAGCCGCTCGTATCCTATGTTGGCAGCTGCCGCCTTCCATCGCTCCGCGCCGTCTTTGTCCGGAATGAGATTGATGTACCGGCCCGCGTCTATCAGAGGCTTCAGCTTGCGCCTGTTGATGTTGCACAAGCCGCCGCTGGCCAGCCAAAGGTTACGCCTCATGCCTCCCCAGTATATGGCGCACAGCAATGCCGTTTTCTCACTCTCCACTATGTTCACCGTAGCCTTTGGGCAGAGGCGCGTGAGGTGCATGCCGAAGAGCGTTGTCTCATACTGCATCTTGTCATCGTCGTAGATGATGTGCCTGCCGGGCCTACGCAGCATGTTGTGCACCCAGTTGTTGGCGCCCCTGGTCTCTTTGTCCCGATGGCCGTCTGCCTTATACATCATCATGTGCCCCGTGCGCACCTGCCCCTCTTCGTCTATCTGCCACCAGATGGTGTGCCCCTGCCTGGAGTGTCCCACGGCATAGTTTCTCAGCATCACGTCCACCCGGCGCGCTTGCTCCGTGTTCCACGGCAGCTGCCTGATCCAGCGGCACAGCGTGTCGTCGTCTGTGTGCAGGGTGTGCGTCAGGTAGCTCAGCGGCAGCACCAGCATGGGCAGCTCAGGCACCGGCTTGCCAGGCTTGCAGGGCTTTACGTGAGCCATGCGCTCGCTGCCCTCCACCTCAATGCCGTACTTACGGCCCAGCCAGCGCAGAGCGTCGGGGTATGTCATGCCCTCGGCCTGCATCAGGAAGTCTATGCTGTCGCCCTTGGCGCCGCAGCTGTAGCAGCAGTAGCGGTTGTGCCGGCGGCTCACGGCGAAGCTGCCCAGGTGGCGGTCGTCATGGAACGGGCACAGACACTCCCACCTGTCAGCGCCACGCTTGCGCAGCTCCCTGAAGTCGCCTATCACGTCGGCCACGTTGGCCGCGTCTTTTATCCGTCTCACTGTTGCTTCGTCTATCATAGTCTTTTTTCCTTTTCTGCTTCCTCGGCGTAAGCCCCTCGAAAAGGCCTTTGCCAAGGCGCGGCATGTTATCTGTCTTTCGCGTGCTACCCGTAAACCTAGTAGGGCGTGCCCCTAGCACGCCCGATAGGTTGAGGGGCACGCTTCTTTTTTTGGTTCTTTTTTTCTTTTTCTTTTTTTTACATTTTCTACTTGTACACGTTAGGGAATATAGGGTGTGGGTGTTTAAGTAGTGAAAATTGTTTTACAATTCGGGATTTAACTCAAATAGTTTATAACCTCCACTCTTTTGATCCGATTCGATTAATACCCTTGCGTTGATGGCCATTTCTAGGTACTCCTGCCGTTTTCTGAAATTTATCCCGTCACCAAACGCCTTATTTTTGATTTGGCTGCGACTTGCGGGCCACTGTAGGTCAGATGTCCGCAGAAGGGCTTTAATTTCGTCTACGGTCAAATCTCGCGCCTCCAGCGGGTCGTCTTCCACATTGTCGGTGATGCGGGGTATTGCTCCTCCGCCAGGCTCATCGGTTATGCTGAAGTGTATGTCTTCCACATCCTTGTTGCGGGCATCCACCTGGCGCACGGTGAACGAGGCATTGCCCATGGCGTCGCGTTTCTTCGACGACACGAAGGTGTCTGTCACCTTGTTGCCCAGCTCGGTGCCCAGGTGGCCGCGCATCTTGCTCTCGTCGCCATTGCCGGGGCGTGGATTGTAGTGCAGCGCGCTCCAGATGCTCACGTTCCTGCGCTCGGCCATGGCCATCAGGCGGTTGATGATTTCAGCGCTCTCGGCGTTGTCGTTAAAGTCGTGCACAAGGTCGCGCAGGCCGTCTATGACGATGATGTCGGGCGAGTATTGCTCCACCCAGTATCTCACCACCTTCCTCCGCTCTTCGGCCACGTCAGTGCCGTCGGGCATCGTGCGAAGCCTGATGATGTGAAAGCGGGGATGGTTCACGTCTGTACGCCACCCGCACAGCCAGTGCACCCTGCGCTGCAGCATCTTCGTGTTCACCGACTCCATCTCCGTGTCAACGTACAGCACCACGGGCATGTGCCCCAGCGCCTCTAGCGCGTCCTCTCTCAGCCGCAAGCCGGGCAACTTGGCGCGCACCCGCTCGCTGTCAGGCTCCAGGGCGCACGCCATCAGCATGGTCATGAAGAACGTCTTGCCGTTTTTCTTTTGCCCGCTGATGGCTTGTATGCCGCCAAGAGGCGAAAAGGGCACGCCGTTATACTCAAACAGAAACAGCGAGGTGGGATACTCCCGCTCAGCGTCGAACACAAACTGCCCGTAGTAGTTGCCGCCCGTGGGCGGCTCCCTCATAAGTTCTTTCTCCTCGCTCATGTCAGTATGCTGTCTTGATGGTTATGCTGCTTCGGCCCGTCATGCGGAGCGCGGCAAAGTAGGCGGGCATGAAGGTGTTGGCATCAAACCATATCTTTTCCTCCAGGTGCAATATCCAGTCTGGCTCAGACAGTCTGCCGGCGCCTATCTGATAGCCGCTCACGTGCAGCATGTCGCCTGCCTTGCTGATAAACCAGTGACTGTTGAAGCGCTGCCACCGCGATGTGTTGCAGCTGCCCACCTCGTTACGCAAGAAGGCGTCAGGGTCCTTGCGCGCGCGGTCATAGCTGCGCACCTCCGGGCGTATCTCATGCAGGCTGCCGTCTAGCAGTTCTTTCGTCATCTCCATGCGTCAGCCCTCCTTCTTCACTTCGCGGGCATCGTAGGCACGGATGGTGTTAAACCACTTGCCCTGATACTCATGCGCGTCTATGTCAAAATAAATGGTCATCTCCTTGCCCGCTTCTATCCCCAGCCTGTTGATGCGGCCGTCCATGCCGTCGAACACGTCAAAGACAAAGTAGCTTGGCCTTAGGCCGCCCGTGACGAGCACGTAACTTGCCACCCGCCACTCTCCGTGCTGCCCTGCGCCCTTGCGCTCCGGCAGCACCTTTGTTATAGTTCCTGTAATCTCCATATAATTAGATTTTTAATTTATTCTTATAAAGGCCGGCTGCGCATCACTGCGGGGCCGGTTGTCTTGACTTGTATAATAATCAAATGTCAAAATGTTTCTGCCCGTTACCTCACGGTTGAGGCAGAGAAAAAAAAAGAGATATTTGTAGCCACGCTTGGCTATAGTCACTGTTTCTTTAACGCTTGAAAAAAATATTAGTCAACAATGGTATAATTACAAAAATCGCTAAATAGCTTCCAGCAAGCCGCCGAGCAATATCAGCGCTAAGAGCGCCGCAGGCACGGCAACGCCGTAGGTCAACTTCTCGCGGAGCGTGAAGCCGTCTGAGCTCCATCCCTCCAGCAGTATATCCATCAGTTTTTTCATGTCCGTTTCGTTTTTAGGGGTTTATCACAATGTGTCTCAGTTCTCCCATCACCGTCATGCGCTGCAGCTTATGCAGGGGATACATGAAGCGTGTGGTGATGTGTGTACCGCTGGCGGCGTCCGTCAGCTCAACGCGCTCACGAGGCAGCAGCCTGCCGTAGCGTTTCAGCCATTCTTTGCTGAACATAGGCATACGGGCACACAGCTGCTCGCCCGTCACCCACACTTCCTCATAAGTCTCCATCCGGCTCATCATGCCCTTGCTTATAGCCTGGCTGATGGCGTCACGTGTCTGTCTGTCTATTGCCATAATTACGCCCTCCTTGTTACGATGAACTCTAGCGGGTTCTCTACTATTCTGCGCTGAAGCACGATGCCTTCCTCTCTCTTCAATGCGCTGGCGTAGGTCTTAGCCACGTTTAGCGCGCGGAAGTTCGGCAGGGTGAAATTCTTCGTCTCGCCTATGGCCAAGCCCCGCAGGTCGTCTTTCCTCACTTTGTCGCAAATCATAATTCGTGTTAATTAATTGTTCGTAACTTCTTTTTGTGGCACAAAATAGGCTATATTTGCAGCTGGTATGGTGCGTTTCGGGGGCTTATATGCCCTCTTTCGCCAAATTGTGCGCCAAATAATTTATTGATTTACGGTGCAAAGATAGAAAAAACTCCGCATTATCCCTAATAATTGTAGAGATTTCTCCTATAGAAAAGTTTATTTTTATCAATTCTAAATAAAATATTATGGAAGAGACTGTAAAAGAAAGAATTAGCAAATATACTCAAAGTAAAGGTATGAGTATTCGTGCGTTCGAGCGTAGAGCAAATTTGTCGAACGGATTTGTTAAAAATATATCTAAAGGAATTGGTGTAGAGAAATTGCGGAGTATTCTAGAAGCTTTCCCTGATATTAATTCAGATTGGCTTCTGTATGGCACTGGCGAAATGCTGAAGGCTGCAAGCAAGTCGGCCAATAAGGAGCTGCCGCTGCTTCCACTCGATGCCATGGCAGGGGCGCTCAGCGGGGTGGACTTCCAAATAAAAGACTATGAATGTGAACACTATGTCATTCCCGATTTCAAGGAAGCTGATTTCCTCATCTCTGTGGCCGGAGACTCCATGAATCCTACGTTCATGTCGGGCGACGTGCTTGCCGTGCGCAAGGTGCCCATGGGAGGCATCTGGTTCGAGTGGGGCAGGGCTTACGTTATTGCAACTCGCCAGGGATGCATCGTCAAGCGCATCCTTCCGTCCGATAAAGAGGGCTATGTCCGTATTGTTTCTGACAACAAAGACAATTATCCGCCCTTCCTCCTTCCTCATGAGGAAATCAACGGCGTAGCCGTCGTCTTGGGCATCATCCGCCGACTCTAGTTATGGGCCTGACACATTCCTCAGTTACAAAAAAAGTCTTCTAGAAAAAACAGTTTTACTTCCCGAATTTACCCTTAATCTATTAATCATATTACCCATTAAGTTCTTTTAATACTTAATCTTATGCAACCTAACTTCTTATTCCTCAATTACATACCCGAATATCAGATATACTGTAAATTCACCCCATGCGAGTCACCTGACAAAATCGTGGGGAAGCCAGTGTTTACGGGCTTCCCCAGTGTTTATTATGGATGCCAGAGTTATCTAAGGGTAATACAAAAGGGGGATTTTGGGGTATTTTGGCGGATTTTGCGTACATTTATTTACCACAACATTACCCATATTGTTTACATGGGTAATACTCGTTTTAACACTTATATTAATAACTTATAAAAACACAGATATGACAACAGCTATAGTATTTGACCATAGAAACAGGACGGGCTCTGGATGTGAGGGCCCGCTGGAGATAAGAATTACGGACGGGAGGCAGAGTTGGTATATCGCCACAGGGCTGAAGGCGAGGCGCGCGGAGTTTAAAAACGGAGAGGTGGTGAACCGCTTCGATGCTCCGGAGCTGAACCGGCTGCTTGCTGCCATGTCGAAAAAAGCAGTAGAGGCAGTGGCGAGTCTCATGGAGGAAGCGCAAGAGATAACGGGCAAGGCAATTCGTGCGAGGATGCGGACATCAGGGGCAACGGCCACCGGAACAGACATGTATGACTGGATGGAACGGCAACTTCCAAAGCTCGGCTTGGCTAAAGGAACGCTGAAGCATTATGGATCTTTGATGAACAGGCTGCGCGAATGGGGACAGATGCTTTCCTGGAGACAGTTGGGCGTGGAACGGATATGTGATTTTGACGCGTTTCTCAGAATGCGTAAGGAAGGCGAACGCGCAATCAGCGACAGTGGCTTGTATACATATCACCGATGCTTGAAGGCTTTGCTGAACCGGGCTGTCCTCTTCGGTATCATAGAACGTAATCCTTACGACAAACTGCGTGGAAAATTCAAGCGCGGAGATAAGGAAACAGTTGAATTTTTGACAGAAGCGGAGGTCCGGTCTTTTGAAGACCTGCATCTTCCGGAAGGCTCTCCGATGGAAGCCGCAAAGGATTTGTTTGTTTTTCAGATGCACACCGGACTGAGCTATGCGGACACGCAATGCTTTGATTTGTCGGCATACCGGGAGGTTGACGGGCGGTTGGTTAATGTGGATGAACGCGTGAAGACAGGCGTGCAATATGTCATCGTACTGGATGACGCGTGCATGGATATACTTCGCCGCAATGCCAATAAGCCCCCGAAGATAGATAACGCTGATTATAACAAAAGCCTGAAGGCCTTGGGAATGCTGGCTGGAATAAGAAAATCCCTGCACTCGCACATGGCAAGGCATACCTTTGCTACTAGAATGCTGGCGGCGGGGGCGAGGATTGAGAATGTGAGCAAGATGCTAGGACATACGAATATTAAGCAGACTCAACGTTATGCTAAGGTCTTGGCTTCGTCTGTTATAGCCGACTTTGAGGCGGCAGAGCGAAAGATGAAGATTTGATACGCAAAAGCCCCGTGCCAAATACACGGGGCGTGAGCCTATTGGGCCGGTTTGCCGGCATCTGTTCTTTCGTTGAGCAGTTTCAGGTGCTCTCTTATCTTTTCAATTTCTTCGTCAGACGGAATATCATCGTTTCCGGTTGCTTCTTGGTCGTCCCAAGGGAACGGGCAAAGATCATAAGCATTGGTGATTCCGTTTTTCGTGAGGTCCACCATGCCGTTGAAATTGATGATGAGGTAGGCCATGAGACGTAAATCGCTCAGCCGGGCCTGCCTTTGCTTGATGTGCCCGGCAACGATACGTCTGGCTTCCCAGAACTGTATGTCGTAAAGGAACTCGTGCCGTGACAGCCCTATCTCGCCGACTAGCAGCTCATACATATCGCCGGCGGTTACTGTTTTTTTTCGTTTTCCTCCCCAGTCTCTTCCTTTTGGCTATCGTTACTTTCCGGTTCTTTTATCCATTCCTTTTGTAGGTCGATGACTTTCAGAATGGCTCCGGCTATCTCTTGGGGTGTAGCGTCGTTCATTATGTCGGCATCCTCTATGGGTAGTTCCGCGCCTGTCGCGTTATAATATGCGAATACGGACGCGATGATAAGATAGAGAACATGCGTGGGGTCGTTGATATTGAATTTCTCTACGGGAAGGCCGGTGTAATTGTGAAAGGCTATTTCTGTGGCATAGCACCAGGCTACGTTGACATCCTTCCCAGCTATTTTTATTTTTGATTTTATCATCGATGCTTTTTTTTAAAAGGCCCAGTGCGTCAGGAATGACGCGCCGGGCCAAGTGTTACGAATGTTATAAAAAATACAGATGTCATGTATCTTTAGCCAGCGGCTACGTCGGACTTTTTCAGCTCTCCCGTTCCTGTCGCCTGAAGGGTGTAGGTGGTGTTCTGCTTGTTCTGGGCCTTGACGCTGATGTCGTTTACGATAGCCTTGCCCTCGTACTTGTTGGAGCCGGTTACCGCTACTCGGTTCTTTTCGCCGCCCGTAGTCTCAAATGTGATGTCTACAGCCTGCTTGGCGAGTATCATGTCGATGGCATCCTCGCCGTTAACTCCGTTGGTGTCCTTGTCTACAGAGTAGAGAGCGTCCGTAGAGATGTCCCAGCCCATGCCGGTAATCTCTTGCTCATCCCAGTCGCCTGTAGAATCTTTTGTCGAGCTGTCTTCCAACTTGGCGGACACATGCAGAGTGCACGAGGTCGCGAATGCTATGAACTTGCCGCCTGTAGATATTCTCAGATTTTGTCCTTTGATTACTCCCATTTTTTTTCTTATCTGTTTACGGTGCAATGATATGAGAGCGTCTGCCAGTAGCATGGCTTGGTTGGGTCATACTGGATGGCCGAGGCGTTGAAGTCGTACTGCGTGGGATATTCGTTGAAATCGCTCCATGACACGTCCGGATGGCCTACCTCCGCAAATATACAAGTACGCACAAGTTGCGCAAGGTCGGCTAGCTGCTCGCGCGTGGAAGCAACTACGTCGATGCTTATATCCACCAGATCCTCATCACCCTCTGCCTCGAAGTCCTTGCCGCTGTCACCGTTCCTCACTCCGTCGAGAGAGACGATGATGTAAGGCAAAGGCACGTTGTCCAGCTCGCTGTCCGGAAGCTCGATGCTGGTATCATATATTCTGTCGTCGACAATCGCGCCTATGGCCGTGTCTTCTTGCAGATGCTTGATGAATAAGCTGTCTAGATCTAGTCCCATATATTGCCCTTAGTTAATGTATGTTTTATTAGTAAGGTTGGGGGGCGGGCAGATGTCTGTCGCCTCACCTGGCACCGCCCCGCTGCTACCTATTGAGATTGAGCACTTACGCAGAAGCAGCCACCTTGTAGAGAGCGAACGCTGTTGTGGTGGTGTTCTTCTTTCCGTTGGTGGTGGTCTTTACCGATATGTCGGTGAATGACATTGAGGTGTTCAGGATTACGGATGTAACGTTCTTCATGCCCACTCCATCTGATGTGCTGTCAACGGTCAGGCGAACGTCTCCGTGTTGCTCTACTACCTCATAGTTGAAGAGGCCTATGCCGATGTATTTATCGGGGGTTGTTACGAGTGTCTTCCCGGCTTCATCAAGCTTGGTGTTGATATAGTGGCTTACCACATAATTGTAGCCTGCGCACTTGCCGTTCTCGATGATGAAGCCACCCTGGCCTTCTGCCTTGGGCGTAGACTTGAGCTCAGCCTCAGTTGCGGCGTCGAACACCAGGCATACCTGTGAGGCGTCGTATCCTTTGTCAGCGAATTGTGCCACTGCCTTCAGAATGTTCTTGTAAGCTGTTGCGTCAAGAGTGATGGTTCCTGCCGGAGCGGCGCCTGAGAATGGGCCCTTGTTCCCGTTCCATGCAGCCTGCGAAAAGACTTTTTCGGCAATGTACTTGCGCATGGCCAAGGTGAACTTCTGTTGTACGAAGCTCAGCAGATCGAACGCTGCGTTGTCGATGGCAGTGTTGCTTACGAGCACGCGCAAGGCCACACGTCTCTGGATGGGGGTAAGCTTGTCAAAGTTGAGCACTTGTGCGGATAGAGCTTCTACCTCGCCTGTCTCTTCCATGGCCACGTCGTCCACGCTCACGGGCCACAGTTCGTTGCCTGTCACGCCTGTAACAAGGCTAAGGCCGGAAGGCAGACCGAGCCCCTCGTTAAGAGTGGGGATCATGTCATGAATGGTGAGACTCACAGCACCGGAGTCACCGACTACGCCGGTTCCGGAGCCTGCAGTTCCGGTAAGCACGATCTCACGTCTGGACTGTACCCCGTTGTGCGTTGAACTGAGTAGCTCGCGAAGCTTTGCGCCTGTATTCCTTTCCTTCTCACGGAGGCAGCTTCTAGCCTGTTGGTCTGCGATTTCGTCTGACAACTCTCGGCAGACTCCATCATACTCTGACTTAGCCTTATTGAAGGCTACCTGTGCCTCACGCTGATGCTTGCGCTCTTCGTCAGTGAGATCACGCTGTAATGTAATCTCATCAAAACCGTTCAGACGCTGTTCCAAATCTGCAAGGGCTGCGCTCTTCTCTCTGCGCTTAGCCTGAAGTTCTTTGATTTTCTTATCCATAACTATTTAAAACCGATTTAAAAAACGAATATTTGGCTAATAATTAATTAAATGATTTACGAAACGATTACGCATTCGGATGCGTGCTGCTGCCTTTCGCTCCTCGCGCTTGCGTGCCCTGACCTCGGAACTTTCTTTTTTGCCTGACGGATCGTTTGTTAGCTCACGTGCCGATACTGATGTTTCCTGATAGGCTGGGTCCATAGCGAGTGATATGGCAACAAGTCTCTCCATAGAATTGTGAACCACTGTAGGCACTGAGCCCTGATGGATTGCCGGTTCTATAACATCGAAATCATCGCCCCAAAAGAACTCAAACGAGCAGCCCGTGTATACACCGGATTTAACAAGGGCGAGCGCCCTGTCTCCAATATCGCACTTTGGAATGTCTGCCTCGAAATCTACTTGTGTATTCTTAGCGAAGAGACGAAGATTCCCGACGCCTTTGTTAGAGCGGGCTATAGTGGTATTCCTGTCGTGCAGCAGGTCGAGCTTGACGTCTTGACTGTCCAAAAATTCCTGCGTACAAGCTTGTGGCCGGATGATTTCCGTGTAAGGCTCGCCAATATCATCCAGGACTTGGCTCTCGTTGTTGAATATCATGAACGTTCCGAATATGGTTCGGCTCTCTTCCTGGCTGCCATCGACACCGGGCTTAGTCTCTCTGATATGTACGGAGTCGAGCAAAATGCGAGACTCAACTTTCCCATTTTTCTTTCTCATTTTATTCTGTTTATTTATACTAAGTTTTACGTATTAGGGTCTACTTTTTTTGGCCGTCGATGATTACTTGCGCAGTGAACTGTATTGTTCCTGCTTGCCTGTCGGAATGGAAGGTTTCAGGCAGTATTTGGTATGTATCACCGTCGTAGACGATACGAGACCTCATGTCTATCAAGTTAGTGTAATTCATCCTTACCATGGCGACGGCGTAAGCGTCTACTGCCCCTTCGCTGAGCGCCCTCATACCTTTAGCCCATGAAACCGAAGCCCATACGGTGCATGTCTTTTCCCAGGACAACCCGGAACTGTCCTTGCCAAAGCGACCGATGCCGGCAGGCTTTCTCATATAGATGTCGATGCGTTTGTCGCGCATACCAGAAGAATAACCTTTCATAACTTCATATATGGTTTAACAAGTACGTCGAACGTGTAAGGCACTGAATAAAGGTTCTGAGCCGAAGCCGGGCTGCGCTGTGTGTAGCTGTTGTCCACTAGCATCAGCGATGCTTGGATGAGTGGCACAGGAAATTCCCCCCATTTCTCAACGATCTCCTCGTAGGAGCGTCCGCAGATATTAAGCACGGTCTGCTCGGCCGAGTCGGCGTATAACATAAGCAAATCATCCTCGCACTCGAAGTCTATTCGCGAATGCGTTTTGATCATTTCAATGGTTAACCATTTCATTGCTCACCTCCTTTCTCTCCTTCGCCGCTTCCGCTGTTTAAGGAAGGCCCGGACTCGCTGAGTTTCTTGGAGCCCACGACTGCCAAATTGGTTGATACGTAGAATTTATCTCCGTCGGGTATCGTGCCCAGGTCATATTGTGAGCGTATCTCGTTTGGGCACATGGCCCCAGTCTCCAGGTGTATCTTGTCAAGATTGGCCTGTGCTTGTGGGTCCAGCCTTCTTAGAGCTTGCTCGCATACATGTATGCGTCTGCTGCCGAAGTCTCCAGGGTCTAAAAGTTTGGCATTGAGCTCGTCCTCCATCTCGCGCACTCTTGGCTGGATGGTTCTCAAAAGGAACTCTTGCGTTGCAGCCTCCGGTGTTTTGTAGCTGGCACCCCCGCCGTCATCCATCATCATGATACGTGGCACTCCGAGAATGCGTGCAATGTCCGCAACTTGGAAGCCTCTGTTTTCAAGTGTCCGCAGCTCGGCTGCCGTCTGAGAGATTATCTTGGCGTCTGCCATATTGCTGAGGAATACGGCATCCTTGGAGAGCCAGTCTTCTTCCAACTGGTCAGTGATGCGTTTCAGCTCAGATTGGTCTGCACGTCCTGACGCTATGATGCCCCAGTCGGCAGGCTTCTGTGTCTGCTCTTGCACGAGTATTTTATGTTTTCCACCCTTGGCCATGTCCTTCAATGTCTGTTCGTCGGCCGTGGCTGCTATGCTCAGGGCTTTGGATGCATAGGATATGATGGGCAGGCCCATGAGTAAATTGTCATCCAAAAAAACACTCTTGAAGTGCAGCATGTCACTAGCCGGGACGTTGGTACGGCTCACTTGCTTGCCTGGTTTGAGATAGGTGGGCGAATAGGTATTATTAGCCTGATTGTAATTTCCGCTTGTACACAGCCATAGTGCTACGGGGTCGCCCATGTCGTTACGTTCGATATATACGTAGGCATTGCCCTTATATATTTTTTGAAACTCAATTTGCTCTTGCATCTGGCTGGCCGTCATGAGCGGGTTGGGGCGAATTTGCAAGAGGTAATTGATGGAGCGGCTTGTTCCGTATCTGTCCTCGATGAAGTTTCCGCCGGCCTTGTTCATGCGCTGGTACTGTATCACCATCTGACCCATGGTCTGCATGATGAGGGTGACTCCTCTATGCCATGCCGGAACTAGAAGAGAGGACCTGCCTGTCGGACGTATGGCACGCCCCTCCCAGTCGCCTCCGCTGGTCTGCGAAGTGCCCGCTGGTTGGTTGGGGGTTATCTCGCGCTTTCGTCCAAATCGTCTGAAAAAATTATCCATATTATTTTATCTGTCTAATAATAAGCAAAAACTCTTGCAAGGTTTACTCTATCTTCAACTCGGCACTGGCCTTCCATGTGAACGACCCTTGCATGAGATTTCCCTTCGTGGCCGTTATCTTGCATTGCGTGCAGATGGCTTTCCCGCTGAATGTGTCATTATCGCTGCCGTCCACCTTAAAAACAAGTGTGTATTCTCTACCAACGCGCTGAAGCATGGATTTAAGGGTGGTAGTATCTCCTACCAGATGACTAGTAGTCACTCCCCAATCTTTTTGACCAGTGATGCGATGCGTATAGTCGCCGTCGTCAGGCGAACTGGTTTCGATGGTTTCCGCGCTAAGCGTGACGGAGCAGCTCTTTGCTGCCGCGATGGCCTTATCGCCATCCATCACTATAAGGTCTTTCCCTTTCTTCATTTAGTCTAATTTTAATAGTTGCAAATCGTTGTCTCCTGACTTCCATTCCTGCGCTTGCGCCAGTATGGCGAACGTCTTGCCGTGCCAGGAGATGGTATCTATAGGTTGTACCTGGGTAATATTGCCGATGCAGACGGCCAACGTGGCATGGTTGTCTTTAAACAACTCGGCTCTTCGCTGGCACCCCTCCTTATCATATTGCACCGTGACGTAAGTGTAATCTTGATTGAGAGCGAGCCCGGTTCCATGTTGTGCTCCCTGCCTGGTAGTGATGACAGACGACACTCCGTAATCGTATGGGCTGGCATTGCCGTTGGGTATTGTATATCTGTTCTGTGACATATCAAGCCCTATGTTATCATATCCACCGGATGGATAGACCAAGGCCATGCGGATGTTGGAATAGGCGAGATGCAGGTATGTGCACTTTAGATCGCTCCCGCCGTCATCTGTCAGCATTCCTGGGTGTGTGCCGGTGGCATTACCTCCGAATCCTGATGTAGACGAAGATCCTCCCTTATAAGAGAATGGATGGATTATTCCGGAATATAGCGTAATTTCAACTTGCTGTGGCGTGTTGCGTAAGAAATCAGGAAGTGAAATGTACATACCACTATTCTGGGCACTCAGAAAAGTGTACTTGTCTTTTTGGCTATTGAAAAAGTTCCCTACAATATCTCCGTTGTCGTCTATGTCTGCTTCTATGTAGACCGCATCTTTTGTCCATTCACTTGTTTTAATTGTATTTTTCTCCGTTATCTTGAGATAATAATCGCCTATTTTGATTGACAAATAAATGCCCCCATTGCTCACGTTGGCTTTCATGGCATACGTGGTTGGTGGGTGAGACTTAGCGTAGGCAATTCTTTCTCCCATCCCGTCTAATTTGCAACTGATATTGAGAAGTGAAGCGTCATCTTTCAATATGCATATTTTCCTCTCGGCTACCAATCTGAAGATAGGCTCCGGCTTGTTATCTATCAAATATGTTGTTACTTGCAGGTCGTCTTCTACACTACTCCCGTCCTTGCCCCATATACTATGAGAACCTTCGCTGTCAATATACAATACATCTTTTTCTGATGTCGCGCGCCTATATATAATGCCGCATTGCATCTGCGGGCAACAGTACGTGCTTAGCGGAAAGGAATCTCCAATTCTCTGCGAATAATACTCAGCCGTATTAGGAACAATCAATCTGACCTGTGTGTTAGGCTTGAAGAATACGAAATTGTTTTCAGATTTGTCAACCTCGAATATATCAGAGAAATTGTCCAGCTCCATGACAGGCTGCGAATTGTCGCCATTGGCACCTGTGTCAAATTCACCGTGTACATAACGATAGAATTTGGCGAAGCCTGCTTTATTGCTGGCACTTCTGATCTGGAGATTTGCTAAATCATGCACGGATGACATGACGATGCTCCCGGAATTGTCTATATATTCCTTACAATCATGCTGAATGAAATAAAGATTTCCGTGCCACTCGTGGCAAGCAAGACCGAAATATTTGCAGAATGCCTCTACGCAATCGTATATGCTGCTTGTGGAATATGCATTTGTTGTTGCCTGTTGCTCGCGCTCTTTGACTGTGAGATACTCCCTGAAATTGTCGTTGACTACAAATACTTTGTCGATTGGCGCAACCTTAGGATATACCACTCCGATAGAATAGGGTAGGTGGGAGGATATTAGAGAGATGAGCGATGATAGCGACGTGATGCCATCATCTTGAATAAAATCAACGCCCTTCATGGTCTCCATGATGCCCTTGACAGGAAGATCTATGACATAAGGCGTAGGCTGCCAAGGCTGGCTGAATTGCTCCCCGCTAAGGAAACCAGCCCATAGAATGTTGCCATCTTCGGAACGAAGAATGACAGGACGGTCAGTTGAGTTGGATGGCATAATATCACCTAGAACACTTGTATCCTGACAAACAAACCGAATATAGCCGGATTGCGTACGGATGGGACTGTAATAATCGTCATCGCTATTTTCTCCTGTAGAAATGGGTTCAGGTGCACCCAGTAAATTGATGACTCCGTCAGCTTTCGTCGCTGATGCGTCATAAACTTGAAGGGTGAGCCTCTTGCTTACTCCTCGCTGAGTTAATGTCTTGAAAATTATCTGCCAACGTACTACCATAATTTGATATTGGATGTTACCAGCTCGCCTCTTCCTGTTCGGCGGCCATTATTGTTTAACGTGATAATGATTTTTTCAGCGTCGAACTCTGTCGAAAGCCTGAGGCTTTTTAGTCCGCCTGGGTCTTCGAGTTGTGCCGCCAAGTTTCCTGTCTGGGCTTGATTGAGCACTGTCTCGCCAGAGTTGAGTAACGCTGGAACGAGGTCGCCGCTATAGGAATTGCCTGGAACCCTGAAGCCGCTAGCGGCATGTACCACACCTCCGTGAGCAAATGGTATCATATTTGTGGCTGAGTTCGCCGTTAATGCTCCAGCAACAGTTCCAAGAGCAACAGTGTTGGCGTTGACCGCTACCGTATTTGCTCCCTGACTTGTGGTCGAGAATACTTGGATAATGCTTGAAACTCCTTGAATGACGGAGATAAGGCCTTGCGCAAAAGAGATGACTTTTTGCACACCTTCCGGCATCTTGATACCCATTGCTTGGAGCCCGCTGGCAACAGAGGAAAGCCCGCTGACTACCTTGCCCGATTGCGTGACTACGCTTTTCAGGTCTTCGCCACTCACTTTATTCCCCTTGCTCTTGCTGTCTTCTGACATATCTCCCTCCGGGGACATCTTCAATGCGGGTAATCCGTTCTGACTCCTATATTCATTGATTTTTTCAAACAGCGCACCCAAGGCTTCGTCAATATCCATAGAATTGCCAGGCGTGTCAAAGTCTAGGATTTTCTTCCATATTCCGGTAGTGTCGAAGTCGGTAAGACTGATGCCCTCTTTCAAGGCCTCCTCGATAATGCTACCGTACATTTTTGCGTCTGAAAGTTGTTCTGTGAGCTTCTGCCGGATAGGATCGCCAAGATCTGTGTTGCTAATCTCTTGACGCAGCGAAGAAATGAAGCCCTCTACGTTGGCAGACGTGCTTTTAGAAAAGTCTGTTTTTGTTAATTCTTCCAGCCTCTTCTTGGCAGCGTCTATCTGCTTTTGTATATTTGTCCATTCCTCGTTTGTTATGGTTGTGCTCTGCCGAAATTTTTCCAGGAGACTTATCTGCTCCTTAATGTCATCTGCCGAACCCTTTGATGATGCTTTGCTTTGAGCGTCATCCTTGAGCTTGTCTATCTCCTCATTTCTGTCTTGAAGAGCTTTTATCTCGCTGACTATCGCCTGTCTACGCTCTGTTGACGCATACACATACTCTTGAGTCAGTTTATTGATTTTCTCATTATTCAACTGCTCTTCCGTTTTAGGCGTACTAGTAGACTTTGTCGTATGAGTCTTTGCCTCTTTAGCCTTGGCTTTCTTAGGTGTGTAATTCCCATATTTCTTTTTGGGTGATGAGGTCGCGGCCTTTTTGGCTGGAGCCATTCTCCTCCTAAGAAAATGTCCTTTTTCCTCGCTGTAGTAATACTGATAACCTCCTACGATTTCACCGTCTCTGACGATGCGCCCTCCCGGTAAGCGGCCGTAATGCGTCTTGCTCCCCTTGCCTCCGTTCTGTCCTGAGGCTATGCCTAGGATGGTTGCAGCAACATTAAGCTGTGGAAAAATGGAGTACAAGAAGTTGCTGGCTGATAAGCCCATCTCGCTTATCTTGTTTTTCAACTCTGATACTTTTTCTAAAACTGTCGCAAATGCGTTAACTACGCCTGTCTCCAGTTCTTTTTTCAATCCGGCCCATCCCTCTGTACCAAACGCCTCGCGCTCAGCTTTGGCAAGACGTTCGTTTGCCAGCTCCAAGTCCTTCATCTTTTCGCCAACCTCGCCTGTCTGTTTCTTCGTCTCTTCAAGGTTGGTGTTGAGCGTACTGATAGCCTTTCCTATGTTAACGCCGGCTTTCGCGCCCTGCTTGCCGAACACTGTTTGAAGTACTTCGCCGGCAGCCTGAGAGCCCTCTTTGGTTTCCTGTAGGCGGTCGGAGACTAGTTTTAGAGCCTCGAATACCGTCATCGTTCCGTCAGAAAGCTTCTTTGCCATGTCTTGGCCATTAATGCCAATAGAAGCCAGAGCCTGCGCTGTTGAGCTGCTCATGATGCGCAGATTCTTGATGCCCATCACTATAGCGTTCATGTTTTCGTCAGTGAAGATACCACCCTCGCTGTTGTGTATAATAGCAATAAGCTGGGAAGCAGACACGCCTGCGTCATTGAAGGCTGGCGCGTATTGCTGTATCATGTTTAGAAGCTTTTCACCGTCGCCATCTATCATGCCCTGCATTCCGTCACGTAACAGTTGAATGGCTTCGTTTCCCGTCATCCCGAACTGCGCCATGAGTGTATTCGCTGCATTGACTGCATTGCGAAAGTCTACGTTGTACGTGTCAGACAATGCGCTAAGTCTGTCAGTCATGTCGCTAACATCCGCTCCTTTCAGGCCTGTGGTTACCATCGTGGCATTATCTCTCTCTTCCAGCTTCTCGTTATATTCATCCCAAGCCGTTGCAGCCTTGTATACTGCCGCAACAGATGCTCCGATGGCCGCAGTAAGGCCAATGGTGCCAGTCTTGCAGATCTCAAGAACAGAGCTGTTGACACCGAGCTTTCCACCGATCACATCTAATACATCACGCCATCCCGTCGTCCCCTGCGTCGCCTCACCTATGGAGCGTGATACGCCGTTGAGCTCTTCACGATAGCTCCTGACGCGCTCACGTAACTGGCTGAGTGATGCGTTGAGAGACTGGCCGAACGGGCTGGATTTTTCTGTTTCCGAAAGGCTGTTGTATTGCATTGACAAGTCGGTGTAAGCCTTGACCATCTCGTTGAGCCTGCCTTTCGCAGTCCTGCTCACCGTATTCATCTGGCCAAGGGTCTGTACGTATTTCTGCGTGTCTCGCTCAACAACTTCCAACGTGCCGCCTACCTTACGGCAGCCGTCTATATAACGAGTAATGGCCTCACTCGCCCTCTTCAGCTTATCATCGTATTCTTTGCTGTCTATTTTTAGCCGGAGTATGTTATCTGCCATTTTTATTCTGGGTGTTTTTGTTTAATATATTTTCTAGCTCGTTGTCTATGATTTCAGACAAGTTATCCGCGGCCTGCATAATTGCTGCCTTACTAGCCCCCTTGAAGAAGTTCCTTGCCTTGATGCTGCCACGGTTCCCGTAGACGGTTGTCCTTATACCTGTGCCGTTATTCAGGTAGCGTAAGATGAATCCACGGTCTAGTGGGCCATAGCTCATAACCCTACGAGTGCGCTCTGATCGCTTGCGTCGGTTACCTCCCCATTGCCCTGGCTTCAGCTTCTTGGGTGTTTCGTACAGAGTGGCAGTATGTACCTTTCTGGAGCTTAATATGTTGACATTTGCGCCCAGTAGCTTCTTGTAAACGGATGTGCGCACAGAGCGCGCTGCCCCTCTTGGGTCATAAGCCATAGAATTTTTTAGACTATCGACGATTTCTTTTCTAGCCTCGATAATGACTTTTCTAATAGCATTACGCAAGATGCGCTCTGTGTTTTTGTCTGTTGACAATGCCGCCTCCAGCGTGCGACGCTGCTTGATGATAACATCATCGTTCATTTCTACAGATAACATGTCGTATGTTTTTTCTCTTAAAAACACGCATTGTATAGCCGTAGGTATACCAAAAAAAGCCTCCCACGCATCACGCGCAGGAGGCTCCAAGAGTTCATTTTATTATGAAATCGTGCTTACCGAAGCACTAATATGGTTGCGCCGCCAGCCCGGCGGCGGCTTTTGTTCAAAACGGCTATACAGTGGCCGGGGCTGGAATGTTTTCAGCGGCACGGCGTATACGATTACTCAGGTCTAAGAGTGCGCCTTTTAATTGGCCGGCTTCTTCCTCAGTAAAGCCTCCCTTGCCGCCGTTGCCGTCGATGCCATACATCTTATGCTGGAACCATGGCACAGACTTGTCAAAATAAGTACGTGCTATCTCCCTCCATGAAACGGCGAGGTATATGTCACTCATCCGAGCCTTCATGTCAGTAATCTTGTTTGTTTGTTTCACTGCTGCTTCCATAATTATTTCTTTTTAAGGCTCTCCCCTGAAGGAGAGCCGTTGTTTGTTAATCATCTTTTGGCATGTCCGTAATTCTGTCGAAGAGATCTTGCGCATACTCCAGTAATTGTGGATAGCCGTTAGGGTAACTGTTGCAATAGTTTCTGATTGACTCAATCAGCTCTTTCTCCTCAAAGGAGAGCTCCATCTTGAATTTCTGTTTTTTCCTCATTGTTACTGTATTTCTTTTGAACACTGCAAAGATACTACTTTTTTGGATAGTAACAAAATAAAATACTATCTATTTTAATAGTACCCGATAAATTTAACATTTTCCCAACGACAACGGCCGGCATCCTCGCGGATACCAGCCGCTTTGTTGCATGTTTAATCAAAATCTATCGTATGAAAATCACTTTGCTGCAAAAGAAATAGGGGCGGCAGTAATAAGTGCGCTGCGCGCCGCGACCCATCGTGTCCCGTCTTCAAACTAACCATATCCCACCTGTAGGGACGTACGTTCGTGCGTCCGCAACCAAATAACATCCTAACCAAAATCGAACCAACACCCTAACGCACGCAACCTACCCAAAAAGGCCTCACACCATCACGGCGTGAGACCCTACACATACCTAAAATCAATAAACTAACAAAAAAAACTTATCACTTAACGCATTTCATTTTCAACCACACAACCCAGGCAACCATCAGCCACAGTACCGCAATCACCACCTTAAGCCAGATATTCTGCTTCCGCACGGGCTGGGCATTGATAGTCCGCGTAACATAGGCAGTATCCATCTTATTACGATACACCACAAGGGTGTCGGTACGCAACCGCACCTTATCACTTCCAACGGCCCTGCTCCTGTCTCTGTTGCCGTAATGCCATTCGTACCTCTCAACAATCTTACCCGCTGTGTCTCTAACAATCACAACACTGTCCTTATAACGTGTCACGATGCTGTCCCTAAGCACATCCCTCAGCCGCACACTGTCACTTGCTCCACGATGCACATACACCGTGTCATGCACGGATCGCCTATTGTCCGTTACCACCCTCTTACCCGTGCACCCAAGCATCAGCCAACCAGCCAGAATCATAACCGCCAAGTCCAACAACCACGGCCACGCCACCCTCCACGCTCTTCGTATGTCCATATCACTTATCCTCCTTACTTAATCGTTATCATCGTCAAATACCCTTATACTCAGTCGTGACATCAAAGCACGGACAGGCCTTCACCCACTCAGAAGGTTCTATGCGCCCGTCATGGTTCTTGTCGGGTGACAAATCGCGGTGGCCGCAGATACGGGAGCCGGGATACTGCTTCTTCAGCTTCCGCAGCAGGTCGGCCAGTGCTCTGCGCTGTGCCGGCGTGCGTGTGTCTTTGGGTGTCTTACCGTCCTTGGCCACGCCGCCCACGTAGGCCACACCTATCGAGTTGGCATTATGGCCATACACGTGGGCACCCACCTCAGACACGGGTCTTCCTTGATGCACGCTGCCGTCCCTGTATACCACGTAGTGATAGCCTATAGACTTCCAGCCCTTGGCACGGTGCATCTTGTCAATGTCTGCCACGGTCACGTCGCGTCCCTCGGGCGTGGCGGTGCAATGTACTACAATCAGATTGATTTTTCTCATACCGCTAATCCTTTCCTACATTCTTATTTGCCTGACGCATCGCCTCAGCAAGTACCGACACTATCTGGTCATGCGTCAATGTCTTTTGTACCAAGTCTATTGCATTCTTAATACTGTTGCGCGTCTTCTCATCAGCCTTCTCCTTCATGCTCCATATCTCCGTCACACATAGCACTATCGCGATACCTATAGCCACAACAGGTACATAATAGTACACATTGAACATATACATCACAAAGTGTATCAGCATATCGATGCAACCCGACACTATCATCATGCCCATGTACAACAAGAACTTCGAAAATGAGCGACTGAAGGCATAACTCGTACGTGCTTCACCGCGCATCTTAGCCTTGCGCCATCCAAAGCACAAATCAGAACCCATCGCCACAAGCACGGCCAGCATCGCTACAAGAAGTATCGTTGCCAGCAACGGCAAGCCATGCAATATACCATTCAATTCTTCCATCATCTCATACTTTACAATTAATAATTTATATCAAATTCCTCACTATCCACACCATTTGTAGTGGCCGCGCCTTGTGCCGGCCTCGCACCAATCCTCGCACCAATCTGTAGGGACGTACGTTCGTGCGTCCGCAACCAACGAACACCCAAACCAACACCAAACCTACGGCCTATCACCCAACCTTACAAGCTCAATGTAAGCCGTCTTACCATACGTCGTGCCGTTAACAGTAGACACCCCTAAGCCATACACACGAGCCACATACACGCTGTTGGCCTGCATCGTCTCCACAGTACGCCGTACATTCAGATATTCATAGAATGCGAGCTTGGCCGTATTCGCACCCGTAATGACAATAACTTCCCAACATTTTGCCACGCCACTGCCTATAACAACACTTTTTCGGGGCGTGACACCCCACGATGCACCAGCCGAGTAATTCAGACCGCTGTTGTCCATCACTATCGTCTCCCAAGGCACTGCGTCGCCTACCCAGGTCTTATTACTCACCAGCCGCTCCTTGCGGCGCATACCGTTCACTAGCTCACGGGCGCCCGTCAAATTCAAATACTTTTCTGCCATATCACTATAATTATATCATTAATACCCTCACCAGCCCCCTCACCAATCTGTAGGGACGTACGTTCGTGCGTCCGCAACCAACGAACTAACTATTGCATATCGCGTCAATCTCCGAATTTGTGATAGCCACCATAGACGCCTGCACACCACTCAACTTCGTGTCTATCTCCGTCTTCGTATATGCATCGCCAATGCCATAACCGTTCAGCGTTGTTGCCTTCGTGGCCTTCGTGTTGATGCTGTTCTGGAGCGCCGTATGCTTCGTGTCCGCCTCGCCCTTGGTATAAGCGTCAGTAATGCCGTAATCAGCCAAAGTCGTGCGTCCTTTGCCCACCTTCACCAAGTCCGTGCCGTTCCAGTAGTACGCCACACTGTCCTCAGAATTGATGAATATCTTATTTCCGTATGGATGGTCACCTGATGCGTTGTATAAGGAATCGTTTTCCCATGATTTGCTACCACTAAGTGAGTCGCCAAATTTTACACCAACAAAGCATTTTTCAGTTGTGTTAAATTTTACCGTAACAACAATGCCTTTTGCATAGCCTTGCGAAATGGTAGCTCCTGCAGCAAACCCGTTGAACACCTCCATGCCGCCCAGCCCGTTAGCCTCCGCCTTGGTATAAGCATCCGTAATACCATACCCCGCAAGCGTAGTGGCCTTGTCAGCCTTACCGTTGTTCAGGTCATCAAGACCCTTGTTCAGGTTGCTCAGGTTTTGGTTCAGGCTCTTCCCCGTCGCGGCACGGTTGCCGTTCTGAGTGGGCAGGGCGTCCACATTCGTCACATTGCCCGATGGATGGGTGTGCGCACTTGGCGCATAGGTGCTCGGCTTGCCCGTCACACCGCCCCATGGCACTTGGTCAGCCTTGGCGGCATGGCCCGCCTCAGTAGCCGAATCTGCCGAGGCTGCCTTGCCGGCCGAATACTCCATATAGCCGTCGGCACTGTTCATCTTGCTCTCGTCAACAATGATGTACATCCTGCCCGTAGACGTCACCTTAATAGTGTCGCCAAGTTGAGCCTGACCCGTAGTCAACTTATAACGTGCCGTGTCGTCAGCAACAACCACAACACGCTCCAGCGCACCCTGCGGGATGTTCGCAAGGGGTATAACACCCGCGCTGCCCCAGTTCACGCCATTAGCCTTAGTGGCCGTGTCGGCCAATGCAGCCTTACCAACTTTCACAGCTCCACTGCGGAGCTTGTTGTCATAATACTTCAGACCGTCAAGGTCAAGATACTTGTTACTCATAATTGTTCCTTAATTTATATGTTAATATTTCTTATATTGTAGATACGGATGCAGAACGTGGTGCCGAAGCATCCATCACCGTGGCCTTCTGTGGCTCAGGCTCGGCCGTTGACACCATGGCCGCCACACGCTTAATAACAGTCTCGGCCGTTGCGCTCTGCTCCGAAGTGTCTTTCGTCGCCGCCACAGTTCCGTCATTCGTAGTTACCACCGTCATATCCGTGGCCTGCTTGCCGCTGACTGGCGTGGCTGCCGACAGACCGTCTATGTCATTGTCGCTTATCCTGTCGAGCGTGAGGCTCTCATAGCGTGCCTTGCCAAGACGGCCATCCTTGGCAACCGGAATAATGCTTCCTGTCAGGTCATCTACCTCTTTCAGCTGCTCAATATCTATACTTTGACTTTGTATCTTGGCGTATACCTGCTCTGAAACCTTTGCTATCTCATTGTCTGTCATACCGTAACCTCCTTGAATGTTAGTGTACTGCCGTCGTTATCAATGGCCACGGCTGTCTCCATATCGCTTGCCACACCGTCGGTTACGGTAGCCTGAATGCCGTTCGTTACCATTTCACCCATGTCAATCACAATGCCTTGACTTTTTCCGCTTGCATCCTTGCCTCCGATGTTCTTAAGCATCTTTCCGCCTTGCATCAGGAACACGCCGTAGGTCACTCTCTGTATGCGTACTTTCGTGCCGCCGTAATCCTCACTGATATAGCCGCTGCTCACGTAGAAGAGATACCATCCGTCTGCAAGCATCTCTGTAACGGGCAGGCCCTCGCTGTCCTCCGATGGAGATACGTACACCTTGTCCTTGGCATCCTCGGCACCCGACGGAACGTATATGCGCTTACCGTCAGACCCTGTAATGTAGGCAGGGTCATATCTCCACCAGGCATCTTGCGGCCGGGGAAGGCCGGGTGCTATGTCATACAAGCTCACCGTTGTTCCCGGTGCATAGCATTGCGTATAGTACATGCCACGTCCCCATCCACGCTTGTGAGCGCTCTGCGCTATTTGCGACAGCCCCGTAAAGCCCAGATTGTATGCCGGATTGCCGTTAGCGTCACAGAATATCAGATAAGGCAGGCCGGTATCCGCTTCCACACCTATCTTGATGTAAGGAGTGCCCTTTTCAGAATTCACGAACGTGAACTTCTTCGCGTCCGCCTCTATTCCATCGGGGGTGATGCTCAATCCGCTTCTTTTCAGCTCTCCGTTCACGCTCTCCGTTACGCTTGCCGTAATCTCATCGGGCATCTGCTGTATCTTTGAGTTGGCCGTCTCTAGTCCCTGCTCGGTCTTGGTCACTCGCTCCACAGTCGAGGCTATGCTGTCAGCGTTCTGCTGTATCTTCGAGTTGGCCGTCTCTAGCCCCTCTTCCACAGAAGATACACGGGCGGATATACCATTTGCCGTTACGTTAATGTCAGTTATCGCATTTTTGTTATTAGTAATGCCGTCCTCCATCTCTTTGAGCACCTCTGCAAAAGTCTTAGATTTGTCGGTGGTCAGATACAAAAAATTAGTGTTGATATAACTCCCCGTCGGGCATAAAATCATCACGCATCGAGAGCTCAGAAGATAGTACTCGCATATATTGGTATATAGAGCAATCTTCGGAGCGGGCCCCACGGCAACTAGGCTGATGGCGTTCTGCCTGTCCGTCTCGAAGAAGTTGCCCAGCTGCACCACCTCATCGCCTGCCTCCGGAAGGTCGTTGGCGTTGTCAGGGTCACTGGGCGGCTCAGTATACGTCTTGCCGTTATACTCAAGATATACACTGCCCTCTTCGTCGTCTGTGTATAAGTCAATATAATGGTACACCTTGTCGCCAACTTTCACGGCGTCGCCAGTCCTTACGCAAGTGCGCCAATAATATTTATTCCTGACGTTCTGATATACACCTTCCGCAAGATTAAAGGTCTGGCACATCACCATATCACCAACATGAAAGAGGTTATGCGTCCGTCGCTCACCGTCATCAGCCTCAAAATAGCACCGTCTTGCCTTGATTGTTGCGTTGCTCGTTGCCGTCTTGTCCGTCATGTAGAGGGCCAGCTGGTTGTCAGTTATCCACGTACCAGCTATGTTGAAGAACCGGGCAGGATAACCATTATACAGCATGCCATCTTCGTCAACATCGGCCACGGCCACGATGCGTGCGCCAGCCCCGGTAAGATTGAGGTTGCCTACCGAAAACTCCGCCTTTCTAACATCCAGCGCTTGGAATATGGCCCTCATGCGGACGGTAAGTTTATCTATCTCCAGCCAGCTCTCCTTGCCATCATACATCATCCTGAAGCCCACGCCGTCCTGCATACCGCTGTTGAAGGCAGAGCTCCGAATGTTATCGCCAGTGAGCTGCCCGTTTATCTTCACGTTCTTACCGAAGCCGATGTTACCCTCAGCCGTGTCGTCATGCTCCTTGCTCAGGAACAGCTCGCTGAGAGGCCTCCCGCCTATCTTGATACCCTTCAGAAAATCTATGATGCCCTCAGCCGCGTCGTCATGCTCCTTGCTCAGGAACAGCTCGCTGAGAGGTCTCCCGCCTATCTTGATACCCTTCAGAAAATCTATGATGCCCTCAGCCGCGTCGTCATGCTCCTTACTTAGGTACTTTTCATCAATTTTCTGGAGTGTTGTACTTCTATCGTCTAGCGTAGCTGCGCTTTTTGCATGATCTGCCTCATAGGCACGCTTGGCAATATCGGCGTAGCCGGAGCTTCGGTCATTACTGGAGCCTCCGACCACTATTGTCTCGCCAATACCTTTTGAAGATACATGACGCCTTGCTAGTCTCTTTATTTGGTCTTCTGTAAGTTGCATAGTTTTGCCTGTCTAATTTAATCGAAAAAACAAATGGCAGGTATACTTTGTGAGAAACTCGAAAAAAGAAAATATATTTATTCAACATTTGTTGAAAATAATAGGCCAAATATTTGCATAATCAACAAAAGTTTATAATCTTTGCAGTGTGATTAAAAAGAAAGGACATAATGAAGAAAAAGAGAAAATCAAAGGAACTTAAAGAAAAAGAAGATGACCTGCTGTTCTATTTAG
>OBLI01000632.1_pt1 | contig 36872 bp, 29 predicted proteins | sample 1519701 | NCBI WGS metagenome assembly OBLI01 (sample SAMEA3663005, study PRJEB22513) | pig gut metagenome | biome: pig gut; feature: pig-associated habitat; material: faeces | place: France | collected 2012
TTTTGCAATCTCCTCCGGTGTGCCGGCCGCAACGACCGTTCCACCGCCTTCTCCACCTTCCGGTCCCATGTCAATGATATAATCCGCCGTCTTAATGACATCCAGATTATGCTCAATGACTACAACCGTATTCCCGCCATCGGATAAACGTCTCAGGATCTCTACTAACTTATCTACATCCGCAAAATGAAGTCCGGTTGTCGGCTCATCAAGAATATAGATCGTCTTTCCCGTACTCCGCTTGCTCAGTTCGGTTGCAAGCTTAATACGCTGTGCTTCTCCACCGGATAACTCCGTGGATGGCTGTCCAAGCCGGATATAGGATAATCCCACATCATACAAAGTCTGAATCTTGCGTTCGATCGAAGGCACATTTTTGAAAAATTCCAATGCCTCTTCCACTGTCATATTCAGGACATCATAGATACTCTTGCCCTTGTATTTGACCTCCAGTGTCTCCCTGTTATAACGCTTGCCCTGACAAACTTCACATGGCACATAGACATCCGGCAAAAAATGCATCTCGATCTTTAAGATGCCATCACCGGAACACGCTTCACAACGTCCGCCCTTTACATTGAAGCTGAAACGTCCCTTTGCATAGCCTCTCGCCTTTGCATCCGGGGTTGCTGCAAACAGATCACGGATCATATCAAATACTCCGGTATACGTTGCAGGATTCGAACGCGGGGTTCTGCCAATCGGAGACTGGTCAATATCGATCACCTTGTCTAACTGATCGATTCCAAGAATATCATCATGTTTTCCCGGTATCGTACGTGCACGGTTGAGGTCTCTGGCAAGACGCTTGTACAGGATTTCGTTCGTCAGAGAGCTTTTTCCTGAACCGGACACCCCGGTAATACAAGTCATCACACCCAGTGGGATCTTTACATTTACATTTTTCAGGTTATTCTCTCTTGCGCCACGGATCTCGAGATAACCGGTCGGTTCTCTTCGTACCTCCGGCACCGGGATCTTCTTTCTGCCGCTCAGATATGCTCCGGTCAGGGAATTCTTATTTTTCATGATCTCCTGTGCTGTTCCTGCTGCAATGACTTCTCCACCGTGTTCGCCTGCGCCCGGGCCGATATCCACAATATAATCCGCTGCAAGCATAGTATCCTCATCATGTTCAACCACGATCAGGGTATTTCCCAGATCCTTTAAGTGCTTTAAGGTAGCTAACAGCTTGTCATTATCCCTCTGGTGCAATCCGATACTCGGTTCATCCAGAATATAGGCAACACCAACGAGTCCTGACCCGATCTGGGTTGCCAGACGGATACGTTGTGCTTCTCCACCGGAAAGGGTTCCGGTGGCACGCGCTAATGACAGATAGTCAAGTCCGACATCCACCAGAAAGCCTACTCGCGCCCGGATCTCTTTTAACACCTGTTCTCCGATCAGCATCTGCTGCTTTGTCAGTTCCATATCTGCCAGGAATTCATTCAGCTTCCGGATTGACATGGAGGTGATCTCATGGATATTCTTATCGCAGATAGTGACTGCCAGTGCTTCCTTCTTCAGACGCTGGCCGCCACAGGTCTTACATGGTGTGATCCGCATGAACTCTTCATACTGCTGCTTCATCGTATCAGAACCGGTTTCCCGGTAACGACGTTCTACATTCCTGATCAGGCCTTCAAATGCCACATCATAGACACCTTCCCCACGCTGACCCTTATAATAGACCTTCACTTCCCGGCCCTTCGTACCATGTATGATCACATCCTGTACTTCTTTGGACAGTTCCTGAAACGGTGTCTCTAGTGAAAAATCATATGCCTCAGACAGTGCCTTTAAGATTGCATAGGTGAAGCTGGACGGATCTGTACTAGACTGCCATCCCATCACCTGGATCGCACCCTCTGCAAGACTTAACCGCTTATCCGGAATCATCAGATCCTCGTCAAACTCCATCTTATAGCCCAGTCCGAAACAGTCCGGGCAGGCTCCAAACGGATTATTAAAGGAAAAGCTTCTCGGCTCAATCTCATCAATACTGATATTACAGTCTGGGCAGGAAAAACTCTGTGAAAACTGGATTGGTTTCCCACCATCTACATCTACCGTCATCAGACCTTCTGCAAGATCTAGTACATTCTCGATCGAATCCGTCAGACGCTTTTCGATTCCAGGCTTTACAATCAGCCGGTCTACCACGATCTCAATATTATGCTTTTTATTCTTATCCAGTTTGATCTCTTCCGTCAGTTCATACAGGCTTCCGTCCACACGGACACGGACATATCCACTCCGCTTTGCCTGTTCAAACAGCTTCTGGTGCTCGCCCTTGCGTCCACGTACCACCGGTGCAAGCAGCTGGATCTTCGTCCGTTCCGGCAGTGTCATGATCTGATCTACCATCTGATCCACGCTCTGCTTTTTGATCTCTTTTCCACACTTCGGACAGTGTGGAATACCGATTCTTGCATACAAAAGCCGGAAGTAGTCATAGATCTCCGTCACGGTTCCGACGGTCGATCTCGGATTCCGGTTCGTTGACTTCTGGTCAATGGAAATTGCAGGGGATAAGCCTTCGATCTTCTCAACATTTGGCTTTTCCATCTGTCCTAAGAACTGTCTTGCATAAGAAGACAAAGATTCCATATAACGCCGCTGTCCTTCTGCATAGATCGTATCAAATGCCAGTGAGGACTTACCGGATCCACTTAACCCTGTTAAAACCACAAACTCATCTCTTGGAATATCCAGATCAATATTCTTCAGATTATGCTCTTTTGCTCCACGTATCTTGATATATTTTCGTTCCTTTTTTGCCATCTCTCTGCTCCTGCTTTGCCCGGTGATCTTATTTATCTAAATCCCGGAGCATATTCTTAAGTTCTATCATCTTATCACGGTACTCTGCCGCTGCCTCAAAGTTCAGATCTGCTGCCGCCTTGCTCATCTTCTTCTGGATATCTGCGATCAGTTTCTCTAATTCCTGTCTGCTCATAGATTCCGGATCTTTCTTGAATTCCATCTCGCTTGCAGCAACCTTCTTCGAGATATGGATCAGTTCACGGACTGACTTCTGGATCGTCTGCGGCGTAATTCCATGTTCCTCATTATACTGCTGCTGGATCTGTCTTCTACGTTCGGTTTCATCGATTGCAACACGCATAGAATCGGTGATCTTATCTGCATACATGATCACATGTCCCTCGGCATTTCTTGCCGCACGGCCGATCGTCTGGATCAGGGAAGTCTCCGAACGCAGGAAACCTTCCTTATCCGCATCTAAGATTGCGACCAATGTGATCTCCGGAATGTCCAGTCCCTCTCGTAAAAGGTTGATTCCGACCAGTACATCAAATACATCCAGTCTGAGATCCCGGATGATCTCTGCACGCTCTAAGGTATCAATATCGGAATGCAGATACTTCACACGGATTCCGATCTCGCGCATATAATCCGTCAGATCTTCTGCCATCTTCTTCGTCAGTGTCGTGATCATGATCTTATGACCTGCTGCCGTCTCTTTGTTGACTTCACCGACCAGATCATCAATCTGTCCCTCTACCGGACGTACCTCTACCCGCGGATCCAACAGACCCGTCGGACGGATGATCTGTTCCGCCCGAAGCAGCTCATGCTCATCCTCATAGACGTTCGGCGTTGCAGATACAAACAGCATCTGATCAATCTTACTCTCAAATTCTTCAAAGTTCAGCGGACGGTTATCCAACGCAGACGGAAGACGGAAGCCATAATCTACTAACGTTGTCTTTCTCGATCTGTCACCTGCATACATACCACGGATCTGCGGGATCGTAATATGCGACTCATCAACAATGATCAGGTAATCATCCTTAAAATAGTCCATCAGAGTCATCGGTGTCGCACCCGGTTCTAATCCGGCAAGATGTCTGGAGTAATTCTCGATTCCACTGCAAAATCCGGTCTCGCGCAGCATCTCGATATCAAAATTTGTCCGTTCTGAGATCCGCTGTGCCTCTAACAGCTTATCCTCTCCCTTAAAAAAGCGCACACGCTCTTCCATCTCTTTTTCAATATTCACACAAGCACGGTTGATCTTCTCCTGCGGCACAACATAATGGGATGCCGGGAAAATTCCGACATGCTCTAACTCACACCGCACTTCTCCGGTCACGACCGTGATCTCTGTAATCCGGTCGATCTCATCCCCGAAAAATTCCACACGGATTGCCGTCTCATCATGGTCTGCCGGAAAGATCTCAAGTACATCCCCACGCACCCGGAATGTTCCTCTCTGAAAATCCATATCATTTCTCGTATACTGGATATCGATTAATGCACGGATCACATCATCCCGGTCGCGCTCCATGCCCGGCCGCAGGGAAACCATCATGCCAAGGAAATCCTCCGGACTGCCCAGACCATAGATACAGGACACACTCGATATTACGATAACATCCTTACGTTCAGCAAGTGCCGCTGTGGCAGAAAGCCGCAGCTTATCGATTTCTTCATTGACCGCAGAATCCTTCGCAATATAGGTATCCGATGATGGCACATATGCCTCCGGCTGATAATAATCATAATAGGACACAAAATACTCCACCGCATTCTCCGGGAAAAATTCCTTGAATTCCCCGTAAAGCTGTGCCGCCAGCGTCTTATTGTGTGAAATAATGAGCGTCGGCTTATTTAACTGTGCAATGACATTCGCCATCGTAAAAGTCTTACCCGATCCGGTCACACCAAGCAGAGTCTCAAACTGATTGCCTTCCTTAAAGCCCTTCACAAGCTCTGCGATCGCCTGCGGCTGGTCGCCGGTTGGTTTATATTTTGAATGAAGTCTGAATTCCATCTGATTTCTCCCAATTCACTCTCATCTATCTGTGATATCTTAGAAATAGTAGTTATTTTCTTAGTATTGTTCCTTGTTTAGTATATCATTCAAATGAAAAAAAGTACAGAGCAAAACCGAATGTTTGTTCTATTTTTTTGTGATGATCAAAAAGCAGGTAACGAAAAGTCTCAAACCTCTTCATTTACCTGCTTTTTCTGGAAACCTTCTGAATTTCTTCACATTTTCCTTTATTATTTATGATTCCTTTACCGAAGCTGCGATCGCATCACAAAGCGCATCCAGTTGTGTTCCCTGATCATTTTTCAATGCAGACTTGATCGAAAGTTCTGCATCTAAGACAGTCATATTTTTCAATGCTTCTAACTGCGCACGCATCTGTTTTGCCGTTGTGGCAGCCCATGTTCCGTTCTCAACCAGTGCAACGGTACGTCCCTGAACATTCAATGCCTTCATATCCAGTAACAGATGTTCCATCTTCGGATAGATCGCGCCATTATAGGTTGGTGCTGCAAGTACCAGATGACTGTAACGGAAGATCTCTGCGATCAGCTCAGACACATCGGTATTGGAGACATCATATACCGCGATCTTACGGACACCGCGGTCAGCCAGCTTACAGGCACATGCATTTGCCGCATTCTCCGTATTGCCATACATGGATGCGTAGGCGATTACAACGCCCTTCTCCTCCGGTTCATAGGTACTCCACTTCTGATATTTATCCAGAATGTAGCCAAGATCCTCTCTCCAGACCGGACCATGTAACGGGCAGATCATCTGAATGTCCAGTCCTGCCGCTTTCTTTAACAGTGCCTGCACGGATGAACCGTATTTTCCGACAATATTCGTATAATATCTTCTTGCATCATCTAACCAGTCGCGGTCAAAATCCAGTTCATCCGCAAAAATGCTGCCCGGCAGTGCGCCAAAAGAACCAAATCCATCTGCCGAAAACAGGATCTTATCTGTCGCATCGTAAGTCACCATTGCCTCCGGCCAATGTACCATCGGTGCCATTACAAAATGCAGTTCGTGCTTTCCGCTATCAAAAGTATCTCCTTCCTTTACAACGATGGATCTTCCATCTATGTCAAAATCGAAAAACTGCTGCATCATCTGGAATGTCTTTGCATTTCCGATGATCTGAAGCTTGGGATATCTGCGGACAAGATCCCCGATCAGTGCACAGTGATCCGGCTCCATGTGATTCACCACAAGAATATCCAGTGAATGTTCTCCCAAAACCGCAGTGATATTTTCAAAAAACTGCTCGCTGATCGAACGGTCTGCCGTATCAAGCAGTACTGTTTTCTCATCCATTAACAGATACGAATTGTAAGATACCCCGCGTGAAATCGGGAAAATATTTTCAAACAATGCAAGACGTCTGTCATTGCCACCAACCCAGTACAGATCATCGGTTACTTTTCTTACACACTCCATGTTTTTTCCTCCGTGTTCTTTTATTTATTTATATTCTTTTATTTTGGTAATAATTACTGTTATTATTTATATAACATAATATGAGGTTCTATGCAATCTTTTTTTTTCAATTTATCATTCCATCTGCAAAAATATGCGGTATACCAATAAATGCACATCATCCTGTTCTATTCTCCTTTATCAAAGATACGAAAACAGGAGATACGGCTTCTTCCGCATCTCCTGTCTGCTACATTCTACTTACTTTCTTCCACAGCACTGCTTATACTTCAGACCACTTCCACATGGGCATGGATCATTCGGATATACCTTTGCTGCTTCACGCTTCTTCGGCTGCTTCTGTGCAGTCTCGTCCTTATTTGTTCCGGTTACCTGTGCTACCTCTTCACGCTCTACCTTCTGCTCTACGCGGACGTGGAATAAGAGACGCACGGTATCTTCCTGGATTGCACTGATCATGGCATCGAACATATCAAATCCACTCATCTTATACTCTACTAACGGATCTCTCTGGCCATATGCCTGAAGTCCGATACCCTGACGTAACTGATCCATATCATCAATATGATCCATCCACTTACGGTCGATCACTTTCAGCAGAATCACACGCTCTAACTCACGGACTGCTTCCGGCTCTGGGAATTCTGCTTCCTTCGCCTCATATAACTTCACTGCCTGTTCCTTCAAGCTGTGTTTTAATTCCTTGCTGTTCTTATAGGTCTTCGCCATCTCAGGTGTTACCTGCTGTAATGGAATGATTGGGATCAGAAGCTGGTTCAGTTCGTTTACATCCCATTCATCCGATGGAAGATCCGGTGAAATACAGGTATCTACGGTATTTTCCACACGGTCTGTAATCATCTTATAGATGACATCACGCATGCTTTCTCCATTCAGAACACGCATACGCTCTGCATAGATGATCTCTCTCTGGTCATTCATAACCTGATCATACTCTAACAGATTCTTACGGATACCAAAGTTATTACCCTCGATCTTCATCTGTGCCTTCTCGATCGCACTCGATAACATCTTATGCTGGATCTGCTCGCCCTCCGGAATACCGAGTGCATTGAACATATTGACTAACTTCTCAGAACCAAACAGACGCATCAGATCATCTTCAAGTGAAATGAAGAACTGTGACTCACCCGGATCACCCTGACGTCCGGAACGTCCACGTAACTGATTGTCGATACGTCTGGACTCATGACGCTCGGTACCGATAATCTTTAAGCCGCCTGCTGCTCTTGCTTCCTCGTCTAACTTAATATCGGTTCCTCGACCGGCCATATTGGTTGCAATCGTAACCGCACCATGTACACCTGCCTGTGCAACGATCTCTGCCTCAAGCTCATGGAACTTCGCATTTAAGACCTTATGCTGTATTCCACGCTTGTTCAGCATCTTGCTGATCAGCTCGGATGTCTCAATCGTGATCGTACCAACCAGTACCGGCTGTCCCTTTGCATGCGCTTCCTCAACTGCATCCACAACTGCCTTAAACTTCTCTTTTTTCGTCTTATATACTGCATCCTGTAAGTCAACACGTGCAACCGGACGGTTGGTCGGGATCTCAATAACATCCATTCCATAGATATCACGGAACTCGTTCTCCTCCGTCAACGCCGTACCTGTCATACCACACTTCTTATCATACTTGTTAAAGAAGTTCTGGAAAGTGATCGTTGCAAGTGTCTTGCTCTCACGTTTTACTTTTACATGCTCTTTTGCTTCGATTGCCTGATGCAGACCATCGGAATAACGACGTCCCGGCATGATACGTCCGGTAAATTCGTCAACGATCAGAACCTCATCATCCTTTACAACGTAATCCTGATCACGGAACATCAGATTATGTGCACGCAGTGCAAGGATAATGTTATGCTGGATCTCAAGATTCTCTGCATCTGCAAGGTTATCAATATGGAAGAACTGCTCTACCTTATGCACACCCTGTAAGGTAAGGTTTACAACCTTATCCTTCTCATTTACGATAAAGTCTCCGTCCTCTTCGATCTCTACGCCCATAATGGCATCCATCTTCGAAAATTCCTTCTGATCCTCACCACGTACCATCTGGCGTGCAAGGATATCGCAGGCTTCATATAATCTGGTGGACTTGCCGCTCTGACCGGAAATGATCAGCGGTGTTCTCGCCTCATCAATCAGTACGGAATCGACCTCATCAATAACCGCATAGTGCAGGCCACGCTGTACTAACTGTTCCTTATAGATGACCATGTTATCTCTCAGATAATCGAATCCAAGCTCGTTATTCGTCACATAGGTAATATCACATGCGTAAGCTTCCTGACGTTCCTTGCTGTCCATGCCATTTAAAATGATACCAACGGTCAGTCCTAAGAACTGATGTACCTGTCCCATCCATTCCGCATCACGCTTTGCTAAATAGTCATTGACCGTTACGATGTGTACACCCTTTCCCTCTAATGCATTCAGATATGCAGGCAGTGTCGATACCAGTGTCTTACCTTCACCGGTACGCATCTCTGCGATACGTCCCTGATGCAGGATCACACCACCGATCAGCTGTACACGGTAATGTTCCATTCCAAGCACACGCTTTGCTGCCTCACGTACGGTTGCATATGCCTCCGGAAGCAGATCATCGAGTGTCTCTCCCTCGCTTAATCTCTTCTTAAACTCTTTTGTCTTGTCTTTTAACTGTTCATCCGTCAGCTCCATCATCGCCGGACGATATGACTCAATCTTATCAACGATTGGATACACCCTCTTTAATTCACGTTCGCTGTGGGTGCCAAAGATTTTCTCAATTGCTTTCATATGATACTCCTATCCATTATTTTGCCGAAGCAACTATCGAATATTGTACCACTAACGCCACTTTTAAACAATACACAATCCCATGAACAGATTATGAATTTTTTATAAATTGCTTTTTGCGCCTTTACCTGACAGTTTTCGGGTGGTATACTTCCATGCAAGGTAAAAAATGACAGGATTCGGTCAAAAGCGAACCCGGAAAGGAATGATACAATGACTTATTCTTATAAAACAAAAGGAACCTGTTCTACACGTATTGATTTAGAGTTAGATGGAAACGTGGTAAAAAAAGTTGCCTTCACCGGTGGCTGCAACGGCAATCTTCAGGCAGTTTCGCGTCTGGTCGTTGGAAAAACAGTAGAAGAAATCGAGCAGACCTTAGGCGGCATCTCCTGTAACGGACGACCGACCTCCTGTGGAGACCAGCTTGCACGCGCCTGCCGTGAAGCCTATAACGCAGAACAGAACCAGTAAAATGTAACACCGCCAGCTTTTGGGGGGCACCTCATTTTCCACCTTCTGCTGGCGGTTTTCCTTTTTTCTGAATTATCTGAAAATTATACTGCATTTCATCTTTTTACTGCTTTTATATTTATTTTTATATTATTTTCAAATTATATATTGACTTTTCTAATGTTGTCCGATATAATGTAATCAACAAATGAAACAGAGATCGAAAGAAAGGGTGATTCCACCAGAAAGCGTAATTTGACTTCAAAGTCTGAGAAAGAGAGGTACAGTCCACCAGAAACGTAATTTTAAAATAACAAACCAAAATTCAGGAAAGGGAGGTACAGACCATTGCACACATAAGAATCCTTAATCACCAGAAGTAACCAGAAGAAAATATTCAGTTTCAGTTTACGGATTCAGAATCGGATAAGAAACCATGAGGCAGATCAAAAATTATGGATGGAGAATCAGATAAGATTTTCATCGTATATGATTCCAATCCAAAAGAACTCATTTGGAAGACGAAGATCAGGAGGACGGGTTTGTGAGGTGAAAAGAATATAACCATAACAGAAAGGGATCAGTCCAATGGACAGCATAGTTTAAAGGGCATCATCAAATCGCAGGAATTGATGATGCCCTTTCTATTTATCCTTATCTGTGTCTCATAAAATAAAGTATGTGCTTCTTTTCTTAGCAGAACTTCTGTGCTCCTCTTGCTAACAGCTTCTCGATGTATACACGGATCTCATTATTATCCTCCGGTAACTGGCAGCCTACAATATAGGTACCATCATCATCCGAGCAGCGGATCACATGACCATCTAACTCCGCCTGTGATGGGATTGGGAAGTTCTCGATAGAGATCGTAATATTTTTCCCCTTTGCCTGAACAAAATATGCATCCTTTGTTACAAAAGCAAAACCGTTTGCACTGATATTATCCAACTTTCCATGGAAGACCTCTCCTGTTTCTGCAATCTTAATCGTACATGGATTCGTCAGATCCATACGTGGATATTTCCGTCGGTTCTGGATCTGTGGGCGGGAATTGAGCACTACTTCATAGGTGCCTGCAGTCTTTGTATCCCGGATCAATACATTCTTCCAGCAGTATAATACATTACCGACTGTAACCTGAAGCTGACACTCTGTCTTGGCAGTAAGCTCTAATCTGCCATGCAGAGACAGCATAAGTCCTGCCTCTAACAGGCTCTGTACCTCTCCATGAAATTCCAGTCCACCGTGTCCTGTTTCAAGAATGATCTTTGCCTTCATGCCCGGCACAAGATCATCCAGTCCCATAAAGCCTCCAATACCAAGTTCACACATCAGCTTCTGGATAACATCCTCGATATTATCGATATTGGTTGCACTTTCCTCATACTTGCTCAGCATACGCTTGCTGATCTCATCAGAGTCCAGAATACAGGCTCCGACAATATCTACAATCGATGCCACCTGCTCCATATTCGTTACAAGCTGCTGGTTAGAAGTCTCTACTTCCTTCATGGCTGTATCAATAACCTGGATATGTTCTCCAAGCTGTGCGGAATCCGCTGTGATCTTGCTTACATTTTCTCCCGTCTGCGTTACCTTCTCTAAGGTCAGCTGGATCAGGCGAAGTGTCTCTTCAATCGAGGATGTCATCTTACCGGAGATCTCATCTAACCGTGCAAGTGCCTCTGTGATCTGACCGGAAGATTCCTTTGTCTCGGTACTCAGGGTACGAATCTGCTCTGCAACTACCGAGAAGCCCTTTCCTGCTTCTCCGGCACGCGCTGCCTCGATCGAAGCATTCAGCGCAAGCAGGTTCGTCTGGCTCGAAATATTATCGATCGTACCGGTCTCCTGTTTTACGGTTTCAAATTCATTCTTAAATGCCTCTAAAATATGTTCCACTTCTGTGGAAAGTTCTGACATCGTACCAACGGTCTGAACCAGACTCTCCAGATCTACCGAGCTGTCCTGTGCATGTCTACCGGACTCTGCCGTCAGTTCAACCATATTATTGATCAGGGATGCGACATTTTCTACCTGCGAACTGATATCCGTTGTCATCTCCTGTGATGAGGAGGTACGATCCTGCAGCTGCTCATTATTATCGCTTAACTTATCCATTCCCTGTACGACAACATCGGAACCATGCTTATTCTCTGTTGCCAGTTCACGGACAACGGTAATGCCGTCCATGATCGTATTGCTCGCTGTCTTTACCTGCTCTACCGTTGTGATCACGCGGCTTAAGTCCGCCTTAATACTATCTGTCAACGCACCATCGGATTCCACCAGATGATGGATTGACATAACATATCCGATATAACAGAGTATAATACAGGATACCTGAAGCTGGTAATTCTTCATATCTGATGCAGAATTACAGCCTAAGACCATCAGGCGGTACACAATGCTTATAATGATACTTATCGTATTTGCGATACCACAGCCGATCATAAATCTCTGGCTCTTGTATAAGACCAGCAGACTGACTACCGGCAGTATATACGTAAATGCGATCGGTGATTCTGTTGTACACAACAGGAATGTATAAAAGATTCCATATCCGATCACCAGATCAAACCGGTAGCGGTCATCTGCCTTGCCCTTCACACGTAATAAAATATCTCCTGCGAAAAATGGGATCCAGCATAACAGTAAAAAGATCACATACTGATTCGCCGGATATAATCCGTTTGACATATCTGTGCCATAATTTGCTGACAGTAAAATTGCAAATACAAGCCAGATCCGTCTTGCTTTTATATTCGCTTTTGCCTGAAACTCTTTTTCGTCATAGTTCATACCGTTTCTTTTCCTCCGTTGTAAAACCTGTTTCTAGTTTATCCCCAAAACACTTTTTTTTCAAGGTAATCGTGTGAAATCCCCTGTCTGTTTTCGCCTATGAAAGGTCCTTTTTCTCCCTTATCAGTGTGGCTAAGACAACTGCCATGGCAAGCAGCATACAAAGCCATATTTCCGGCTGCGCCGTATCTTCTGTCCGGATTGTGGAATGCGGATGATTCCGACCATCTGTACTGCCCGTCGTCTGATCCGTTATTCCCGGTTCAGCCACCGGTAATGCAGGATTCTTTCCATCTGCGATTATTTCCTGTCCGATGTCCTTATGCTTCGTATCTTCCGGTCCGTTGTTTTCCTGTTCGGTGTCCGGATGCTTCGTATCTTTCTTCCCCGGATCCGGCTTTTCAGAAGCAGGTTCTTCCGTATCCGTGCTTCCGGGATCCGGTTTTTCGGAATCTTTTTCCGTTTCTGTTTCCCTGCCCGGATCCGTATCTGCTTTCTTCCAGATCCGGACCTCGGTTGAAAACAAAAGGCTGTGATCATATACCGAATAAACACTTATTGTAGCTTTTCCTTCCTTTTGGCCCTTGATGGTTCCATCTGCATGCACCGCCGCTATTTTTTCATCCGAAGAAGTAAAATAAATACTGTCCTCTGCTGCCCCATCCGGATAGGTCCGCAATGCAAGCCGGATTGTTTTTCCCGGCTCACAGACCAGCTTTTTCGTACTATCTTTTAACGTCACCCGCGTTACCGGAGTCCGTACCGTCACCGTATAACTTGCAGATATTCCGCTGCCGTCTGCAAGTGTCGCTGTAATCGTTGCAGATCCACTCTTTTTTCCGCTGACCACCCCTGCTTCATCCACAGATGCCACCGAAGGATCCGAACTTGTCCACACAAGCTTTTTTTCTGTCGCATTCTCCGGTGTAACCGTAACAGAAAGCGGTAACGTATCTCCCTTCCAGAGATGATCCGATGCTGCCGATATGGACAATCCGGTTGCCGGAATCCGGACATCATTCGTAAATGCCTTGATCCTTGCGGACGCACCCGATGCTGCAAGATCACTCCAGCCTCCACCGGTGTATGCAAAACTCTGTCCTGCCTGTACCTGATTCGTGAAACGGATCCAGTTTCCATTCTGATAACTAAGATCTGCGAAATAATCTACTGCTTTGCCGGATGACTTCGATAAAGTCACAACCACGCTGAAGGTATCCCCCGCCTGTAAGAGAGGCTTTTCGTCCAACGGAACCGTATAATATCCGACAAATGATGTCTTTCCAGTCACCGGCTGTGTCAGAAGTGCTTCCCCGCTCGTGGGATCTGCTGCATCTGAAGGATTCCTGTATATCTGGATGCTGTAATCCACACTGACCGCATATAACGCAAACGAAACCGCATCTAAGGTCTCAGCTCTGGCCGGAGTGTCAGATGGCACCTTAAAGACATTTGCTACCGAACTGCCGCTTGCTACCTGATAACCGGTACTATTCGTTGCACTGTTGATATATGCTCCCGCACTTCCATCGTACTGATAGATATGCACATAATTATCTGCGCTTTCAAATGCAAAGACAAATGCCTTTGCAGAACCCTGTATTAACGCATGGTCATCATAAGAGATCCAGAAATATCCATCATCTCCCCATCCGGTTCCCATGCTGTTTTTTGCAAGCCAGGCTCCATCGATTCCCGGATCACTGTTAAAATTACTTCTGCTGTATGTATCATCCCATCCGACAATCTGCACCGCATGGTTCACCCGCTTGGTCTTTACTGTCGTATTATCATACCAGTCGCAGTAATACGCGTTATTTGCAGCATTATAGCAGGAATTACCATAGTACATCGAGATTGCAACCGAGCCATGTTCCATGATCATGCGCTTGACATTCTTCTGATCTGCTGCCAGATTGATCCAGTATGCCTGCTGCAGATGCACACTGTCCGGGTAATCCCCGGTCGTCACCTCTTCATCCTCCCACTGCTCATCCGTAACATCCGCAACCGTCTGCGCAGACGCTATGCCATACCAGTCTGCCAGTCCAAAAGTCGTAAATACATGATTGCCTCCGACTCCGGTGTAACTGCCAAGTGGTGTTGTCGCATCTCCATCGGTATTGCCCATCTCATCCTGTGGCATATGATAAAACGCGTATGCCAGATGCTCCTCTGAGAGATCAAGTGACTCTGCATCCGGAATCTGTCCATCCACCGGCGTATTGTTCTTCAATACACTTGTCTCAGCCGTTGACACTGCACTGTAGGTCCAACAGGTATTATCCACCTGTGTCTTTGCTTCTGTCACATATCCGTACAGACGGCTGTCATAGGCTCCCGGTATCGCAGACTGTGATGCACCCTGCGCCATACGTCCCGGTTCCTGCTGCCCAAAAGCTGCATAGGTCTGTATGGAATCTTCATCCAGAGCCGGAACCACAATATCATCCCCGATATAATCAGAAAATATCTCTTCCGTTACCGTCTCCGTATCTCCACAGGATGCGATTCCACTGTCCTCCGGATCCGCACGCCGGACACCGGCTGCCAGAAACATTCCCGCACACAGTGCAAAAACTGTTACGCTGCCCAAGATTCGCTTTTGCATGCTGTCTCTTACTCCTCTGTATCTTTTACAACGATCTCTCTTGCATCTAAGATCACCTGATCGCTGCCTTCGCGCTTCAACGACAGTAACAGCTCAAAGAGCCGGTGGATCTTATCCACTAATACCGCGGATGCCTCCACTGCATAGGGTGCAAGCTCATCCAATGCAAAGAGCCGCATTGCAACCGGTGGTAAAAATACAAGGTTAATCGTTCTTGTCTGTTCCCCGGACTTTTCGATATTTTCATAGGTGATCATACAAAAATCTGCCCCACGGAAGTTACAACTGTATGCGGTGTAACATTCATCTACCATCCAGGTCTTTCCGTCTGCCTCTACAACCGGTTTCTCTTCCTCCTTCTGATATTCGGAAGTTGCAAATTCCACCTGCCATTTCAGCTTCTTTTGCGATGTTTCTTTTATCATATCCTCTAAGGTCACACATAGATTCTCTGCTGTCATTTTTATCCTCACTTCTATACAAATACGATACACATTCCTGATGATGTAAAAATATATCCTCACACTACAGTTATGTACAATTATACTACTTTTTTCCACGTTCGTCACCTGTTATGCATCACTTTTCCATCAAAGTACGTATACTTTTTCTTTTCTGTGTTCATACTGAAAATAACGTCTGCCGGTGCACACCCGGCATTCAACTTCCAGATACGCCAAAAACGCATACCGAAGCAGGAATACCACGAAAAATGTGGTGCTATCTACAGACAATGTGTGCAGAAATGAGGATATTATGATACTTACACAAAAAGAAACTTCCTTACTCGAAGACATTCAAAAGCAAGAGCAGCTCTGCGTCGAAAAGTATGAAAAATGTGAATCCGAAGCCTATGATCCACAGCTGAAATCACTTTTTTCCTCCATTGCCGACACGGAAAAGAAGCACCTTAACACCATAACCGACATTTTAAACGGCAATACCCCGACCGTGAATGTTGCACAGGATACCGCCAGTCTGCCGGATTCCTTCCGTCCGGTCTATGGTACACTGACCTCTGCCGAAGAAAAGGAACATGACAAGTTTCTCTGCTCCGACAGTCTTGCAACCGAAAAGCACGTTTCCTCCGTCTACAACACCAGTATTTTTGAATTCTCAGATGAGAAGGTGCGCCATGCACTAAACGGCATTCAGGCAGAGGAACAGCATCATGGCAAGATTCTCTACGATTATATGCATACCAACGGTATGTATAATTAATGATCCAATTGCATAAAAAGACAGGACAGAAAAGCGGTTTGTGAAAAGCTTCCTGCCCTGTCTTATGATTTACATATCAGCGTCCCGGTTAAATATAAATGATCTCGATTCCGCTGAAGCTGACCGATCCTGTGATCGTAACTACCGGTGAACCATTTGTCTGTGGGTGGTTCTTTTCCGTAATCCCTGCCAGGGATACACTCGCCCGGTCGGTAATCACGTTCCACTCTTTTGGAATATAAAGCTCCATGCCGGAAAACGAACAATGTACATTGATCTCGGCTGATCCGTTCTGGATCATGGCATTGTCAAAGTATACCTTCATTGCTCCAAAGTTACACGTTAGGTCTGCCCTGCGGAAATCATCGGAATTGATGTACTTGATGCTGGAACCAAAGGTAACACCGTAATGTATCTCACAGCCGTCTTCCTCATTTACCGTAGTCGCATGATCCTCAAATCTATATTCTTCTTTTTTCCATTTTCTTTCATGCTGCTTATGAAAAATGATATTCAGACCAATGCTTCCTAACAATGCTGCACCAAGTACCGGCCATGGTGTGATTGCCTCTATATGCAGTTCCTTCGAAAACAGGATTGCCAGAAATGCAAGTGAAAACAACATTCCGGTAAATTCCACATGAAACAGGCTTTTCAGAAAACAGCCTGCCAAAAATACCGCAAGGACCAGTGTAAATACATTCATATCCTTCAGATAGCCCATCCGGCTTACCAGAATAAATACGGCACCGAGAATGAAAAACAATCCCCAAAATAATTTGTCTAATTTTTTTCCCATAACTTAACCTCTTTCCTCTAGGCGGTCCTTCAACGGCTTATAGTAGCGTCTGGACACATAGACTTTCTTATATGTATTTTGAAACGAAACAATGCTTGCAGATGAGAGATCATCAATTTCTACTCTTATCTTCATATCTGCTCCCGCATTGTGCAGTTTATGCTGCTTTGTTGTTACAAATGCCATTTTAACAACTTTTTTCCCGATGTAAACTGTTTTTCCGTAAGCGGTCGGTTTCCGGCGGTAAGCGGTAATGATCTGCAGGCAAACGTACCCGTCATTCAAATAAAAATGCACAGACCTCTTCGGCTGTCATCTGACGGATACCGCTCTCATCCGATAGAACCGTATCGCTCCACCGCATCTGTGCTGACGTATCCAGATAGTTGTGATCAACACCACACTCCGGATATCTGTTGTACCAGTCCGGATAATAGCTGCTCATATATTTTCTGGCAAGATCTACTGCCTGGCTGTCACTGCCATCCGTATTTCTCGTTCCACTGATCCGTACTCCGGGCGGACTTGCATGCATCAGAAGGACACTGCCGTCCTCACACATGCCAAGAGACATCCAGACATGCCCCTTCATACTCATAATATCGCCTGCCTGCCAGTCTGTCACACTTCCTGCCGGAGTATAATTGCCCCAGCCATATCCTGCAAAGTTCTCTGCCATGGTCGTTGCCTTCTGCACATAGCCCATTTCCTGATCCTTCGTATGGAACACATTATAGACCAGCCAGCCGATATAGCCGGAACAGTCTAAGCCATTATGGATCTGGTATCTCGTATTCTTATAATTATACGACGCATCCTGCGCGGCTGCATACGACGCCCATGCCGGACTCACACCGATACTGACTGCCTCGATGCCGGCTCCGGTATCTTCCTCATTCCAGCCACCGCCCCAGATATACATCGTAGTCCCGACCGGCTGCTTTGCTGTATAGAGCAGATTCTCCATCGACTGTAAGCCCGCCTGTGGCAGTGTATAGTCCGGTTCTTCTTCCTGCCCGGTATCGGATAGACCGGTTTCACTTTCACTCTGCACCTCTATATCCTGTACTTCTTCACCTTGTGTCTCCGTGTCCTGCCCTGCCATATCCACTACATCTGTATCCGCAGTTTCTTCTTCCTTCGTATCCATCTTAGCAGCTTCCTGCTCCACTTCAGGGACATCTGTCTGCATCTGCGTTTCCGCATCCGTCTGTACCGACTGCTGCTTTCTGCATCCGGTAAGCAACAGTCCGAATGCCAGTAATAAGATTGTTTTTTTCACGTTTTTACTCCTGATAGAAAAATTTAATAGAATTTTTACGTTCTCTTTCGTCCTTTTTTATACCTATCTGATATACTCATATATATTAGCAATTTGGGGGTTACTTGTAAATGAGAAGAAATCGAAGATCCAAAAATACAATTTCAGAAATAGAAGAAACTGACGTGATCGTCGAAGAAGATACCATTGCCGTTACGGAACTGATGCCGCTTGGCGGTATGGCAAATGATAATATGCGTACGATCGCTGACATGACCGAACAGTTTACCTACAGCATCGATCCGATCTTACGCATGTACAATGCAGCCATGAGTGCAACGACCGCAAGGCTTGAGATCATCAAGGATGAATTCCACTACCGGAATCTCCGCTGTCCGATCCATCATATTGATACGCGGTTAAAGTCCGCAGGCAGTATCCTTGGCAAGCTTGAGAAAAAAAATCTCGACCTTACCCTGTCGGCTGCCTGCAACAATATCTATGACATCGCCGGTGTCCGCATTGTGTGTCCGTACATCAAGGATGTATATCTGATCCGTGACCGTATCTTAGCACAGGATGATCTACATATCCTTGAGATCAAGGACTATATTGACAAGCCAAAGAAAAACGGTTACCGCAGTCTGCACATTATCATCCGCATCCCGGTTTACTTTATGAACAAAAAGCAGTTCGTTCCGGTGGAACTTCAGATCCGGACACTTGCGATGGACTTATGGGCAAGCTTAGAGCACGACATCCGTTACAAGTCCATCAATAAGGATGTGGACGTTGACTTTGCCGGAGAACTGTTTCAATGCAGCGAACTGATCTATCAGGCAGAGGAAAAAATGGAGGCTATGAATGAGGTCTTAGAGAATCATTGATCCGCACCATTTAACAGCAGACGGATTGCATCGACCGTCTGCTGCTTCTGACTCTGACCGGTAATAAGCGGCTCTCCATCGCCCTTTTGTTTTCCATAATCCGCAAATATGGCATGGTTGCCGCCCTCAATGCAGACTTCTGTTGCATTCTCCGGTAACAATGCCTTTCCATCCTCTAACTTTTCCCGGTTTAACACACCATCCTCACTTCCATAAACCGTAAGCACCTTCAATCCACTGTCACGCAGATCCTTTGTCGGATAGGCTGCAAGCAAGACCAGTCCGGTCAGATCTTCTGTATGCTTTGCCGCATAATCTGCTGCCATTGCACCACCTAAGGAATGACCCGCCAGATACCAGTGCTCATAGTCATAGGTATCTAAAATATCATCTGCGCGGTTGACTCCGAATATCGCAAGATTGCATGGCATATGTAGTAAAAAGCAGTCAATTCCCTGACTGGCAAGCTCATACATCAACGGTGCATATGCCGTATACTCCACCTTTGCACCCGGATAAAAAATAAGAGCCTCTGTTTCTCCTTTTCCATCAAAAAACAGACCATTCCCGATACCGGTTACCGTAACAGTATCATCACTCTTTAAATACGGTGCAGTTTCATCGGCGTCCGCATGATAATAATCGTTCACATACCAGACACTTCCACCGGCGATCACCACCAGTAAAAAAAGTAAGACCAAACCTATTCTCTTTTTCCAATTCAATTTCTTTTTCAACTGTTTTTCCATACCCTTTCCTTATGATGTGATATAATAATTTCGTCAAGCAGATAAGCAACATGACTGCTTGCAGTCACTGTTGTTTATCTATTTGACGAATAAACAAACATGAACAAGTAGGGCAAGCTGTTACGAAATAACTGCCCAGGAGGTTTCTATGAATACCGATACACTCACCACATTCCTAAAGCTCTCAGAGATCCGCAACTATACCCAGACCGCACGCCAGCTTTTTGTCGCACAGTCTACGGTCACGAACCGGATCTTCGAGTTAGAAAACGAATTAGGCTTTCCACTCTTCGTCCGTGAACGCAAGAATTTGACACTTACGACCGAGGGAGAGCACTTCTTAGAATATGCCCGAAGGATCTTAGATCTGGAACGCTCTGCCATTCAGGAGCTGTCGAATCTGAACCATTTTACGCAGTCCCTGCGGATTGGATCTACAAATACGATCTACGAGTGCCATCTGATCCAGCCGCTGCTGGCCTATCAGAAAAAGCATCCGGACATCAGCATCTCAGTCAGTATTGATCACTCCATGCCGCTCCTTCAGATGTTGCAGGATCATATCTTAGATGTAGTCTTTACCTATGTACCGCATGAAAAAAGTCCGATCCTCTCTACTGCCTTCGTAACAGACCCACTGGTGCTTGTCACCGGATGGAAGAATACGGACTTTGCAGAAGGCATCCACCAGAGTGAACTGATCGAAATGCCCTACTATTACTGTGACTTCCCATTTCAGGAGCTTGGCAGCTTTATTAAGAATCTTTTTCCAAAGGGACATCCGTTCCCGCTTACGATGGACCGCAGCGTGAACCTGCTGCCGTTTCTCTTAGAAAGTGATGGCTACAGCTTCCTTCCACAGAGCCTTGTCGCTCCGTATATCCGGGATAAAAAACTGCGCACGATCGCTACGCTTGACTTTACAGTACCACCGGTGCATGGCTATGTCGAATACTGCAAGGACACGCCTGCCGGGAATCTGATCGAAGATCTGACCGCCCTGCTATAGGCAAGTATACCTCCACACAGAATTAAGCTGTCAAATATAGCTTTTTAATGTTGACAGGACAAAATGCAAAAATATGTTGCGCAAACATTTGCAACGCTCATCGTGAACTAACTGCTAACTACAACCATACAAGTTCAGCAAAGGCTTCACTTGTGGTTTTCGTAAGCAGTGGATTTCACTCGAAGCGAAAGGCGCAAATAAAAGTTTGCTTTACATATTTTTGCATTTTGTCTTTTTCATTTTTATCGGGCATTTTTTGATGCTGACAGCTTAATTCTTACTGTACAAGTTGATCCCCCGCTTCAGCCGGTCAAGTGCTTCAAGGACGACTGCCTTCGGACATGCGAGGTTCATACGTAGGAAATATCTTCCGTTTCCGCGGTACTGGCTTCCGGTTGACAGGTAAAGTCCCGTCTCCTTACGTATAAAGCTGCACAGCTTATCGGTATCATCCGTGATATGACTACAATCTAGCCAGAGCAGATAGGTTGCATGGGATTCGGTCAGTTTCACTTCCGGTAACTGTTCCTGCAAAAATGCTTTCACACACTTCTTGTTTTCCTCAATATAGGCACAAAGCTGCTTCAGCCAATCCTCGCCCTTAGTAAATGCCGCAACGGTTCCATCCACCGAAAGTGTGCCCGGCTCTGCGATCTCATCGGAATTGAGTCCGCGCTCCATCTTCTGCCGGATCGCTTCATCCGGGATCATAACTGCTGCTGACTGTAATCCCGCCAGATTGAAGGCTTTGCTTGCTGCGATACAACTGATACTGTTATTCGCACATACCTCAGAAACAGCCGCAAACGGCAGGTATTCCATTCCCGGTTCAGTCAGGTCACAATGGATCTCATCGGACAATACCAGTACATGATGCTTCTTACAAAGTTCCCCGATCTTTTCTAATTCTTCCCTGCTCCAGATCTTTCCGACCGGATTGTGCGGATTGCAGAGGATCATCATTGTCGTCAGAGGATCGGCAAGCTTTTTTTCCAGATCCGCAAAATCAATCTCATACGAAGTTCCATTGTAGACCAGTTCATTCTCTAGCACATGTCTGCCGTGATTTTCGATCGAGTGAAAGAAGATATCATAGACCGGTGTCTGTACCACGATATTATCCCCGGTATTCGTCATACGCTTTACCGCACAGGAGATTGCCGGTACGACACCGGTACAAAAGATCAGTGACTCTTTTTCGATGGTCAGATGATGTCTCCTCTTCCACCAGTCCTGATATGCCAGATACCATTCCTCCGGTACGATCTGATAACCAAAGATTCCGCTCGATACGCGTTTCGCCAGAGCTTCTGTAATCTCCGGTGCTGTCTGAAAATCCATATCCGCTACCCAGAGCGGCAGTTCATTTTCTGCAATATCCCATTTCAGAGATCCTGTATTTCTTCTCTGACAAATCTGATCAAAATTATAGTTCACGTTTCCTTCCCTCCTGTTTTTTTATCCATTTTTCCCGGTATAACCGGATTAAGAAAATCAGTCCGCGGAAACACAGTTCCACGCACATTGCAACCCATACACCGGTTAGTCCATACGGCTTTACCAGTATCACCGCAAGAAATAATCTGACACACCAGATGCTGAAAAAATTCATCAGACTTGGGATCAGGGTATCTCCTGCACCGCGCAGTGCCCCGGATGCGACAATTGATGCTGCAAACATTGGCTCTGCAAAGGCTTCGATCCGAAGCACATAAGCACCCAGCTCCTGTATCCGGATATCCGGTGTCAGAATCTCCATCATGACCGGTGCCGCCACAAACATGACAGCCCCCGTCACGGTCATCACGGCAATTCCAAGCCAGACCGTCATCCGCGCAAACTTCCGTACCAGTTCCTTTCTTCCTGCGCCAAGACTCTGCCCAACCAGTGTTGTTGCCGCATCCGCGATTCCATAGCCCGGCATATAACAAAGACTTTCTGCCGTGATCGCAAAGGAATTCGCTGCGATCGCTATTGTTCCAAGCGGTGCAACAATACGTGTCGTTGCGATCATTGCGCCACACATAAAAATATGCTCCGCTGCGATCGGTGCTGCGATTTTGACTGCCCGGATCAGATACTGTCTTTTAATCAAAAAGCTGTTACCTCTGACCAGATGAAGATGCTTATCCCGGAAGCAAAGAAAGTACATCATGCATACAGCGATTACAAGCTCGGAAAGCGCAGTACCGAGTGCCGCTCCGGTTACGCCCAGTCCTGCTCCCGGCAGTAATACCTCTTTTCCAAGAAGCATAACTGTCCGTGACGGAAAGATCAACAGTGAGTTAAAAATAACATCCAAAAAGCACATCGCAACATTTAACATGCTCGGCAGCCGCATATTGCCACTGCATTGCAGCATATTGCCTGCCAGCCGGTTTAACTGTATCGCCGGGATAGACAGAATGTAGATCCTGAAATACGACACCGCATCCGCCCGGATCGATACCTCTGCATGAAGCCATCCCGGAAGCGGTCCACTGATCACCATTCCGATCGTAAGCAGGATTCCGCTAAAGAGTACCGCACAAAGCAGGGACTGCTGCAATACACTTCCTGCTTCCTTCATTTTTCCTGCTCCGATCAGTTGTGCGACCTGTACGGAAAATCCGATCGCCGCGGCAGAACATACCCCTCCAAACAGCCACGTCGTGCTCGACACCAGTCCGATCGATGCCGATGCCTCTGCGCCAAGACTTCCCACCATCGATGCATCAATATACTGCATGATGATCGAGGTGATCTGGGCAAGCACTGCCGGCAGGCTTAAACGCAGTACCAAAATCAGTTGTTCCCTTAATGACAGTTCCTGCTGCCCCCGGATCTTACCAAGCAGATGCTTTACCTGATTCTTTTCCTTTTCCATTTTCCTCCTAATCGAGCTGATCCTCTTCTTCTGTCAGAACAAACTGCGTATCTTCTTCCCGCATTTCGGGATTATCAAAAATCACTTCTTCGATCGTCTTCGCCTGGATCTTTCCTGAATATGGATTCTTCACGCTGTCGATCTTACTGTCTATCTTAGCATCTACCGTAGAATATTCAAATGCAAGATTCGTGTTGAGCAGCTTGCAGTCCTTCATCACGATATTGTCCATATAGCACATGCCCTGCTCACTTTCTATGGTACATCCGATCAGTGTGATGTTCTTCGAATTCCATCCAAAATATTCACCGGAGATAAAGGAGTCATAGACCGTCACATTCTCACAGTTCCAGAACGCATCCTTTGAAAGCATTCTTGCATTGCGGATCACGAGATTTTTTCCTCCGTCAAAGGAATAATTTCCATCTAACGTAAAGCCATCAATCTCGGCATCCGTAAGATTCATGCCAAAGTAATCGCCCTTTGCCACGATGTTCTCCATACGGACATTTTTACAGTTCCATAAAGTCTCTTCTGCATGCGGCAGATTGATATTGTTTAAGGTCACATCCGCGCAGCGGCGGAAGGTCTTTGGTGCCTGGATCGTAATATCTGTCATCGTCAGATGGTTCGTATACCAGATGCCGGCTCTTGCCATCTCGAATAATGTACTGTCAGTTACTTCTACATTCTCACAATACCAGAGCGGATATTTCCACTGGAACAGGCTGTGATCAATCTTCAGATCACGGCTTTCCTTTAACGGAGATTCGCCATCTGCAAATGTGCAGTAGGATAAGGTCAGATCCCTACTCTGAAATAATGCTCTTTCACCGGTAAAACGTTCCTGTTCGTATTTTTTCATCTTATTTCGTCCCTTCTGTCTACTTTCATTATCATACTATTTTCCAATCTGTACCACATAAGCCATCCGCTCTGTGTTTACAGACAGACAATGTTCCTCTAGTAAAATAACTTATTTTTCACACTATATCCAATACTTATATTTTATATTCAATAATGCTTAAAAGGCATGGAAAAAGAATGCCTCCCTTTTTCAAAAAAGGAAGACATTCTGATAAACAATACGCTTTTAAAGTGTCTGATCTAAAAATTCTGTCATCTCAAATACAAGTGCATCACAGTGCTGCTTCTTCGGAATCCCCTGATCTCTTGCCTCTGTCAGAAGATCTGCACACTCTGTCGAATGATGCTTCTTACGAAACTCCTGTAACAGTACACTCGCGTCTGACTTATCATATCCATGCATACCAAGGATCATAAAGGCTGCGCTTAATACGCCACAGGTAGAGCCATGCATCATACCGGAACCGAAAAATGCTCCTAGTGCTTCTGCCTGATCCTTTGTTAAATGCAGCTCTTCTGCAAATGGCACTAACAGTGACTGTGCACAGTTATAGTGGTGCTCCACGTTTGCACGAAGCTGTTTTACTTCTTCCATATGACTCTTCATCTGTCTGTATCCTCCGACTACTTTGCATTTGCTTTCTGCTGGAACTTCTCGTTAAAAATGATGAAACGCTCATGCTCGCCTTCACCGATCAGGCCTCTCTCATCGTAGGCTTCTACATGGAATACCAGTCTTCTGCCATCGACTTCTACTAACTCTGTCTTAGCTGTTACCTGCATTCCAACCGGTGTTGCGGATGAATGCTTTACATTCATCATTGTACCGACCGTACCCTGGCCTTCCTCTAACTCACCTGCTACACTCTGGTAAGCTGCCTGCTCCATCAGTGCGATCATACATGGTGTTGCAAATACCTGTAACTCTCCACTTTTCATTGTCGCTGCTGTATTGCTGTTATCTACAACTGTTGCTGCTTCTCCTCTTATGCCTGCTTCTAACATTTTATCCTCCATTCCATTCTAACACTCAAAATCCATACTCAGACGCACCTCGACATTCGGACGTACATAGGTATCTGCCACTGCTACATGCTTCGGATGCGTCTGATACCCTTTCAATGCCTGTTCGTCCGCAAACAGACTGTCCATCATAATATCTGCGGAAGTGGATGGCAGATACTCCGTCCGGATCTGCATTTTCTCTAAGCCATCGATCTGACCTTCGAGTGCCTCTAAGCGTTCCTTGATCTCTTTTTTTGCCTGCTCTTTTTCTGTATCGGAAAGTGAATCCTTTAACTTCCATAAAATCATATGCTTAACCATATTAATCTCCATTCCTGCGCATTTTTTTGCGCATACCAAGTTTGTGCGCAAGCACAAATCTTGTGTGTGAAAAATCTTACTTCTCAAGTGGGATCTTCTTATCCGCTTTTAATATATGGTTCGATAGCCATCCCAGTAAGAATGCAATCAGCTCTTCTAAGTATTCCTGCTGATTGTCATCCACTTCGTCAAGATTGATCTCTGTCAATTTTTCTACAAAGGCTTCGTGGGCGCGCTTCTGCCCCGGTAAGCCTTCATAGCCGATGCGCTCCATATATTCCTCTTCATCCTGAAAATGAAGTACGGTATAATCTTTCAGCTCTGCTAAAATCCGCATGATCTCATCATACTTATCATGTAACAGCTCTGCATGGATCACCTGATCGGTCTCACGGATAATATCAAACAGCCGCTTATGTTCCTCATCTACCAGTGCGATTCCGGTGCGATACTGATCTGTAAATGCGAACGGATCATCTTCTGCTCCGACCGGTGCGATCTTACCGATCATAATATCGCTTCCTAAGATATGATGATACAGCCACTTTGCAAGAAACTGAAGCATATCCTCCAGCACTGCCCGGCTGTCCTCTTTTGTAACCGGTGTCTGCTCCATCTGCTCTACCTTCGCCTCAAACTGAGCATGCTCCTTTTTCTGGCGCTCCAACTCCGGATCTGCATGTGCTTCCATATATTCTTCTTCATGGGCAAAATGCTCCGCTGCATATTTCTTCAACGCTGCGATCATATTCTTTGCCAGCTCCACCGAACCATCTGTCTCTTCTAATAACTGCATGGCTTCGTTGATCAGCCCAAACAGTCTCTCATGTTCTTTATCAATGACCTCAATGCCGGTACGGCAATCTTCTGTAAAACGATACATAGCTTCTCCTTTCTTCACGGAACTTATCTATCCCACAGTATACCACATCTGCCTTCCGTTTGTCCTGTTTCTGTTACAGGAAATAGAAAAAAACAATCAGTCCGAGAATGATCCGGTACCAGCCAAACACCTTAAAATCATGCTTTTTGATATAACTCATCAAAAACTTGATGACCAGCACAGATACTGCAAATGCAACTGCCATACCAAGGATCAGGACAAGCAGCTCCGCACTTGAAAAATGCAGTCCGAATTTCAGGATTTTTAATACACTTAAGCCAAACATAACCGGTACGGCAAGGAAAAAGGTAAACTCTGCTGCCGCCACTCTCGAAACACCGATCAGAAGTGCACCGATGATCGTGGCACCGGATCTTGAAGTACCCGGAATGATCGAAAGCACCTGAAACATCCCGATCCAGAATGCAGTCTGATAGGTAATATCCTGCAGTGTCTGTATCTTCGGCTTGCGCCGTTTATTCCAGTTTTCAATAAAAATAAAAGCAATTCCATAAAAAATCAGTGCGATCGCGATCACGACCGGAGTATGCAGATGCGCATCGATATAATCATCAAAAAGAATCGTTACGATTGCCCCCGGAATACAGGCAACCACAACCTTAAACCACAGGGAAAAAATATCCTTTCTGATCACAGGCTTCGTTTTATCCTTGCACTGGAACGGCCACATCTTCTTCCAGAAGATCAGGACTACGGCAAGGATCGCCCCTAGCTGTATCACCACAAAAAACATATCCTTAAAGGAATCACTCATATCCAGTGAGATAAATTCATCCACCAACAGCATATGTCCGGTACTGCTGATCGGCAGCCACTCGGTAATTCCCTCTACAATTCCCAAAAAGATCACTTTTAAAATCTCAATAAAATCCAGTATCATAACTTTGCTCCCTTTTCTAATTATTAAATATCATCATTTTTCTGTTCCGCAAGCATTTGCAACACTCTTGCGTAACTAACTATCAGTCACAACCATACCAGTTCAGATGAAGCTGATTTTATCAGACATCTGGTTCCTGCTGTCCCTTGTATTTGTGAAAGATCAGGATAAAACATAGCAGATGCACCCCAGCGGTCAGTATCCAGGAGATCGGATAAGAAATATACAGACAGGGCAGTGTCCGCTTTGCCGCAAACACCGTGAAGATCCAGATCACACGGAAGCCACATGCACCTGCCAGTGATACGATCATCGGCAGGATCGACCGTCCCATGCCACGGATGCTGCCTACGAATACATCCATAATGCCACACAGACAGTACGTCGTGCTGATCACACTCATACGAAGGATTCCGTAATGGATCACCTCTGCATCCGAAGAATAGATCCGAAGCAGGTAACTGCTTGCAAGATATGCCCCGTTTCCAAGCACAAGTCCTACCGTTGTAACACAGATCAGACAACAGCCTAAGATCTTGCCGATCCGGTTGTAATATTTTCCACCGAAGTTCTGGCTCGTGAAGCTGACCGAGGTCTGGTAAAACGCATTCATGGATGTATAGATAAATCCCTCGATATTCGCACCTGCGGTATTTCCTGCCATCGCAATCTCGCCAAACGAGTTGACGGAGGACTGGATCAGGACATTCGATGCCGCAAAGATCACGCCCTGCATGCCTGCCGGAATACCGATCGTCAGGATACGCTTCAACTTGCTTCCCGTGATCCGAAGCTTGCGTAAGTCTAACCGTATCATGCCGTCGTACTGCATCAGACACCGCAGGATCAGAGCTGCCGACACACTCTCCGAAATCACGGTTGCCAGTCCGACCCCCGCAACGCCCATACCAAAGACAATCACAAAGACCAGATTTAAGATCACGTTGATCACACCGGAAACCACCAGATAATAGAGTGGTCTTTTCGTATCTCCGACTGCCCGGAGGATTGCACTTCCGAAGTTATACACCATCGTTGCCGGCATTCCTGCAAAATAGATCGTCAGATATAACACGGACAGGTTCAGTACATTCTCCGGTGAATCCATCAGGACTAACATCGGCCTTGACAGAAACACCCCTACTAAGATCAGCAATCCTCCGCTGATCATACTTGTCAGGATGGCTGTATGGACAGTCTGCGATACCTCTGTCTGCTTTCCTGCCCCATAGAACTGTGCCACAACAACATTCGTTCCAACCGATAAGCCGATAAACAGATTGATAAAAAGATTGATCAGCGAAGTCGTCGAACCTACGGCTGCCATCGCATTGCTTCCCGCAAATCTGCCCACGACAATAATATCTGCCGCATTAAACAGCAGCTGCAAAATTCCGGAAAGCATGACCGGTACCGCAAATACTATGATCTTTCCAAACAACGAACCATGACACATGTCTATCTCATTCGATTTTGTCTTTCCCGTTCCCATCTCATTCGTCTCTTTTCCTGATTCCAATTCCGATACGTTTCTTATTCTTAGATAAAGTCTTCGATCAGATGACGCATACGTGAGCTTCTTAGCTTCCGCAATGCCTTCGATTCAATCTGACGGATACGCTCTCTGGTTACATTTAATTCCACGCCGATCTCCTCTAAGGTCTTTGGCTGTCCCGATACCAGTCCGAAACGTTCAATGATAACCTCGCGTTCCCTGTCACTTAAGATACCAAGCATCTGATCGATATTTTCCCGTAAATGAGCCTGTTCTGCTGACTCCTCCGGAGAGATCATCTTATCATCTGCAATAAAGTTTGCAAGGGTGGAATCTTCCTCATCACCGATCGTCATATCTAGTGAAGAAGAATCCGATGCATACTGCATGATCTCAAGCAGCCGTTCCTCGCTGATCTTTAACTCTTTTGCAAGCTCAGAATGACTCGGCTCTCTTCCCATCTCAAGTGTCATGTTCTTCTGTGTACGCGCCACCTTATTGATCTCCTCGACCATATGTACCGGCACACGGATGATCCTTGACTTATCTGCCAGTGATCTGGTAATCGCCTGCTTGATCCACCAGGTTGCATAGGTACTGACTTTAAAGCCCTTTTCATAATCATATTTTTCAATGCCCTTGATCAGACCAAGATTTCCCTCCTGTATCAGGTCAAGGAAGGTCAGACCACGTCCGGTATAACGCTTTGCAATGCTGACAACCAGACGAAGGTTACAGTTTACCAGCTCATCAAAGGCAGCCTTATCACCTTCGTTCTTCCGCTGTGCAAGCTCCATTTCGCGTTCCTTGGATAAAAGCGGATAACGTCCGATCTCCTTTAAATACAGACGTACCGGATCTTCTGTGCCGACACCGTCTAACCATGCAGACTCATCCATCTCTTCATCCTGCGAATCATCATAATCATATGATGGTTCACTCTGGCTGCTTCCATGGAAGCCTCCCTCATCCATCAGATCTTCCCTGCTCTTATCGGAAGTCTCAAAACTGTGCTTTGCATAGATCTGCTCAGAAAAATCGGTATCTAAAAGTCCGGACATGGAAATATCCTTATCCATTAAGATACCATCCATATCCGCATCTAATTCATCCTCCGCTTCTGTCATGGCGGAAGCTTCCATATCCTCCTCTTCCATGACTTTCTCACTCTGCATCTGAACCTTCTTTTGTGTTTTCATTTCTGCCTCTTTTATTCTGGCCTCTTCTATTTTAGCTGTCGCTGCTTTTGGCTGCACTGCTGCCTGAGTCTTTGTTTCCTGCTTCTGAACCGGCTGCTTCTTCTCCTGTTCGCCGACGGACTGTGCTTTCTTCGCTTCCGCACCCTTTAAAACCTCGATCTGGCATCCCTTCATATAGGCATGAATCTGGGCAATCTGTATCTCGGAGAAAGCAACGCCCGGAAAAGCGTCTAAGATCTCCTGTTCCGTCAGTACATTCCCCTTCGTCTTTCCGATTTCCACCAGTTCATTCATTTTATTCATAAATATTTTTTCTGCAGACATAATATTCACCTGTGTTTCTCTTTTGAAATTAACATGCAGAAATCAGTTTATCATAAGCTGTAGGTTTTTCAATCCATATCCGCAAATTTTTTCAGATTCTTTTTGGAAACTTTAAAAGACAGACAGAAAAAGAACCCGGCTTTCGCCAGGTTCCTTTTCTGTTGATGTATATACTACTAAGGGGATACCTTCCTTCGCATTTTTCTTAGTTGCTGATTTGATAAAAGCCTTTATTTTCAGCATTCTCTGATTATCTGTCGTTTTGCTCTAAACTGAAATTTCCAGTCAGATTCCCAGCCTATTTTTCAATAAATCATACCTGTCTTGACTTACTCACATCTTTTTTCAAGATGTTCCTCCACCAGATGTATGATTTCTTCTGCTGCCTCTATTTGTTCTTCTGTATCACTTTTTACTGCAATATAAAAAACATCATAATCACTGGCATGTCGAATTTCCTGTGCCTCTGAAATCATTCGACCTATCTTTCTTGGAAACACTTCCGTGCGTACGTAATTCTTATTGAAATATGCTATTGTATCCTTGTGACGCTTAAATGCAACATTCTCCAGAGAGAGTACTGCCGCTACTGCATGAAATATCGCATAATAAGCTCTGTTGTTCGCAGCCTTCAAAAGTCCTGCTGAAAAATTTAATTGTGCAGATTTCAAATCATCCCTTGCCTGCTGCAACCGCCCTTTTGCCAAATCCTGTACATATCCAGACTCCTTCTCATCAGCCATTTATCTCAATTCCCTCCTTTGCCACGTTATTATAAAACGGGTAATTCGGTATCCAGATTTTAAAATGCTCTGCATTCTTTACAATCGGCATAATCTCAGAGTCATATTTCTCATTGATATCATAGGTATAATCTCTTACCGCTCTCATATATTGATGTATCATATCATCATCACATTTTACCAATATCATAATATCTATATCGGAATCAAGACGATTATCCCCCCTCGCATACGACCCATACAAAATCGTTTTCTCATAATCACATCCAAAAATGTTTTTTATTCCATTAACATATTCTCTCAAAATATTAGATATACTTACTGGCATTCCGCTTCCCCCTTTCTTTTACATTCCTATTTAAATTATAATGTAATCTCTGCAACTATTCAATAGACTTGTTATCAGCTTTCTCTGCCTCACAAAAATCTGATATCTTCATACTCTGCTTTCTAATATAGTCTGGCTATAACTTCAAATAATGCATTGTCGTCTCAATACTCGTATGTCCGACGTTTGTCTGCACTACCTCTAATAGCACGCCTCTTATCCAAAATCGATTTGAATCACTTAAGTCCTGATGCACTGTCCTCATACAAAAATATTTTTCACACGGAATATAAATAATATCTGCATTTTGAGAAATAAAACTCTTATGAATAGTCCGTACCTTCTTGAATACAAACTTTAAATGACTGCTTATATGCATAATACATATTGGTTAATGGCAATGAATACATTTTATATCTCCTATTCCCATCGTCTTTTGTCATATTATAACATACTTTTTTATATGTACTTTCATTAATCTCGTTTGAAATCTCCCTTATTAAATATAAACCTTGTAAAAAAATCCTCTCAGCTATTGATTTTCCCATATAGGCAGCAAAAGACCCAGGCTCCCGCCTGGGTCTTCTGCTGTTGATGTATATACTACTAAGGGGATTAGATAATTACTAATCTAATCGCAATTAGATTAGCACATATTAATGTAATTCTCTTGGAACAAAGTCCGGATAGGAGGACTCTAATCCATGCTCGGTAGAATCTAATCCTTCGATTTCTTCTTCTCTGGTTGTTCTAAGACCGATGGTCTTCTGTAATACCTTAAAGACGATGAACATTGTAATTGCTGTCCAGGAAGCTACACAGACAACACCAAGTGCCTGGATTGCCAGATGATGGATGCCACCACCGTAGAATAAGCCATCCTTATAATCGAAGAAGCCTACCATAAATGTTCCAAACATACCGCAGACACCATGTACGGATACTGCACCAACCGGATCATCGACTTTTAACTTATCCTCGATAAAGTATACGGAACAGGTACAAAGAATACCTGCAAGAGCACCAATGATGAATGCTCCGATTGCATTAACATTTGCACATCCTGCGGTAATCGCTACCAGACCTGCCAGAGATCCGTTTAACGACATTGAAATATCAGGCTTGCCATTCTTGATCCAGGTAAAGATCATTGCGGAACAGGTTGCTGCTGCTGGTGCGATCGTTGTTGTTGCAAAAATCTGTGATAACTGTAAGGTATCGGTTGCTGCTGCACCATTGAATCCATACCATCCGAACCAGAGGATGAATACACCGAGTGCACCGACTAACATATCATGTCCAAGAATAGGTTTTGATTTTCCGTTTTTGTCATATTTACCAATACGAGGTCCAAGCATTGCTGCACCGATGAAGGCTGTGATACCACCTACCATATGGATTGCACAGGAACCTGCAAAGTCTGTAAATCCAAGATCTGTCAGCCAAGGTGTGCCGCCCCAGATCCAGTGTGCCTCAATCGGATATACGACAAGGCTGATCACAAAGCTGTAAATACAATATGTAATGAATTTGGTACGCTCTGCCATTGCACCGGAAACGATTGTTGCGGCAGTTGCACAGAATACCAGGTTAAATACGAAGTTTGACCAGTCTGTTGTTGCAAAATCTGCAAATGGGTCAAGACCCCATCCGGCAAATCCGCCATCTCCACACAGCAGGTTATAACCTAACAGGTAGAATGCAACGGTACCAAGACAAAAGTCCATTAAGTTCTTCATAATGATGTTACCAGTGTTCTTTGCTCTGGTAAATCCGGCTTCTACCATACAGAAGCCACACTGCATAAAAAATACTAACGCTGTTCCCATAAGGAACCAAACACTCATATCCATAATTTATCCTCCTTATACTCAACAAAAAAGGAGATAACACAGTACGACAGAATTCGTCCTGTAATTATCTCCTTTGATAATCAATTACTCTCATATTCATTTTTCACTTTCTATAACTATCCTCGTTTGTGGAATCCCGACCACATGTCTATACATCAAGCACATTTTACCTTATAAGGCTTTTTCTCCATGCTCACCGGTACGGATACGGACAGCATCCTGGACATCATAAACGAAAATCTTACCATCACCAAAGTTACCGGTGTTGATCTCATCTACAACCTTGTCAATGACTTCCTCTGCCTTGTCATCTGCGACAACTGTCTCAACCTTGATCTTCGGCAATAAGGTTACATTGTAAGATGCTCCACGGTAATTCTTAATGATACCCTTCTGATTACCATATCCCATACTGTTTACAATATTCAGTCCATTTACTTCACATCCCTCAAGAACTCCCTTTAAGTCCTCAAGCTTTTCCGGTTTGATAATAATCTCTAACTTTTTCATACTTTACATTACCCTCCTCTTCTTAGCTATACATATATTATATTACCTGACATCCTCCCCTTACAAGTCCATGCTTCTGCCCTTGGGAGGATGCCATGTGATATCAGATTAAATTATACTTCGAAGATCAGATCTCCATAAGATGGCATTGGCCAGATATCCTTGTCAACAATCATCTCTAACTTGTCAACCGGTGCTCTTAATGCATCCATAGCTGTCTTTACTTCATCTCTGTAGAATACAGCCTGAGCTCTTCCTTCTTCCATCGTTCCACCCTTATCGGTAGCTTCGATCAGTTTTGCAAGTGCAACCTTTGTCTCAGAAAGCAGATCAGATACCTCTGTTAACAGCTCTGTCTGTACGCTGATGTCTGCATCGCATACTGCCTTAACAGCATTTGCAGAGGTTGCAAGCTCTGTTGTATATTTGATAACTGCCGGAATGATCTGTTTTCCTGCAATATCGATCATTGCCTTTGCTTCGATGTTGATCTCCTTTGCGTAGGTCTCGTACTCGATCTCTACACGGGAATCAAGCTCTGCCTTGGTGAATACACCGAACTTCTCGAATAAAGCAACTGCTTTTTCTGTATTTAAGGATGGGATTGCATCTACCATAGACTTGATGTTTGGAAGTCCACGTTTCTCTGCTTCTGCTACCCACTCATCAGAATATCCATTTCCGTTGAAGACGATTCTCTGATGCTCAGTTGCATATTTCTTGATCAGATCATGTACAGCCATATCGAAATCATCTGCCTTCTCAAGAACATCACATGCCTCTGCAAATGCTTCTGCTACGATCGTATTTAATACGATATTCGGCTGTGCAATAGAATCCTGGGAACCAACCATACGGAACTCAAACTTATTACCGGTAAAGGCAAATGGTGATGTTCTGTTACGGTCTGTTGCATCCTTCATAAAGTCCGGAAGTGTCTTAACACCTGTCTCTAATCTCTCACCGGATAAGCTGTGTGTTGCTTCACCTGTGCTGATAAGCTGTGTAAGTACATCCTGTAACTGCTCTCCTAAGTATACGGAAAGGATTGCAGGCGGTGCCTCGTTTGCTCCTAATCTGTGATCGTTTCCGACATCGGCTGCTGACTCACGGAGAAGGTCTGCATGAACATCAACTGCCTTTAAGATACAGGTTAATACCAGTAAGAACTGGATGTTATCATGTGGTGTCTTGCCCGGATCTAATAAGTTGATTCCATCATCGGTTGTGATAGACCAGTTGTTGTGCTTACCGGAACCATTTACACCTGCGAATGGCTTCTCATGAAGCAGGCACTGTAAGCCATGACGTCCTGCAACCTTCTTCATCATCTCCATTACTAACTGGTTATGGTCAACAGCTACGTTACACTCAGAATAAATCGGTGCTAACTCATGCTGTGCAGGAGCAACCTCGTTATGCTGTGTCTTTGCAGATACACCAAGCTTCCAGAGTTCTTCATTTAAGTCCTTCATGTAAGCTGCGATTCTCTCACGGATTGTTCCGAAGTAATGGTCATCCATCTCCTGTCCTTTCGGAGGCATTGCTCCGAATAAGGTACGTCCGGTAAAGATCAGGTCTTTTCTCTGTAAATATTTTTCTCTGTCTACGATGAAGTACTCCTGCTCCGGTCCGACAGAAGGAGTAACCTTCTTAGATGTTGTATTTCCAAATAATCTTAACAGACGAAGGGACTGCTCATTGATTGCTTCCATCGAACGAAGAAGCGGTGTCTTCTGGTCAAGTGCTTCACCTGTATAAGAACAGAAAGCAGTTGGAATACAAAGTGTTGCACCTGCTGCATCCTGTCTTACGAATGCCGGTGAAGTACAATCCCATGCGGTATATCCTCTTGCTTCGAATGTTGCACGAAGTCCTCCGGACGGGAAGGAAGATGCATCCGGCTCACCCTTGATCAGTTCCTTACCGGAAAAACTCATCAGGACCTTTCCATTTGACATAGGTGCTGTAATAAAGGAATCATGTTTCTCAGCTGTTACACCGGTCAGTGGCTGGAACCAGTGTGTATAATGTGTTGCGCCTTTTTCGATTGCCCACTCCTTCATCTCATGTGCAACAACATCTGCTGTCTCAAGATCTAACTCTTTTCCTTCTTCAATAACTTCTCTTAATTTTTTGTAAGTCTTCTTTGGTAAACGTTCCATCATAACTGCATCATTAAATACGTTTTCACCAAAAATGTCTGCTACGTTAAAGTATTCGCTCATCTGATACATCCTTTCTTTTCAGCAACCGGTCCCCCTAGTATGCTTCTCTTTATTTTTCGAAGATTATGTAAAAAAAAGGGCATTCCACACCTGTTGGAACACCCTTGTTCGTTTTTCACATATTCTTTTTGTTGCTACTAAGATAACTCAAAAAGACTTAAATTGCAATAGCAAATTTTACTTTTTCTATTTTATACAAAATCAGTAACAAAAAGGGAGTATTTTCGTCAATATGTCTTATTCTGCTTTTCCAACTGATCCAAATAACTCCATTTTCTCTTTTACAGTAGCTTTGATAGCTTCTGCACCAGGAGCTAATAACTTACGAGGATCGAATCCTTTACCCTCTAAGTCTTTTCCTGCCTCAATATATTTTCTTGTAGCATCAGCAAATGATAACTGGCACTCTGTGTTAACGTTGATCTTAGCTACACCAAGAGAGATTGCCTTTTTGATCATATCCTCAGGGATACCTGTACCACCGTGAAGAACTAATGGCATC